>ENA-UOOK01000750-UOOK01000750.1-fermentation-metagenome-genome-assembly--contig:-NODE-750-length-43408-cov-5.217770_pt1 | contig 43408 bp, 41 predicted proteins | sample MGYA00245777_ERZ724023 | MGnify/ENA primary metagenome ERZ724023 (study PRJEB28704, sample SAMN03018312) | fermentation metagenome | biome: anthropogenic terrestrial biome; feature: soil; material...
ATGATGAACCGGACCCGGTTTTCCCGGATGAAAATCTCAATCCCGAGAGCTTCAATCAACCGGAGGTCAATCAAAACCAGCCGTCTTCAAATGTGAAGCGAAAACGGCAAGTAATCGTCAGAATCTGTTCCGAAAGCGGCATGCTGGCCACGGAGAACTGCCCCCAGAGCCAGGTAATGACGGAGATCTTTACCGAAGGCGAGGAGCCGCAGGAAAAGTGTAATGTGCATTAGGGAGAGTGAGCAGTGGCGGTAATAGCCAGGAGCCAGAAGTTAGGAGACAGTAGAAAAACCTTTTGGTATAATTTCGAGAATAATGATGGCTAAAAGAACGAGGACGTCGCAAGGGGCTGCCCTGAAAAACTTTAATCGGGAAGCCCCTTTTACTATGACAAAATTATTCACGGTGTGCTTTATACTTGATACTCAATTTACTATACTAAGCCCCACAAAAAAATAATCGGCACTACCAAAGAAAACCAAGATTCCCCAAGGTTTTCTTTGTACCATATTTTCACTTATAAGTCTCCCTTCCCTGTCCTCTGTGGTAATTAAACTCCGCCCTCCTGGCTCCTGACTACTATCTTTTAAGCTCCACCACCGTCGCCCCCAGCCCTCCCTCGTTCTGCTCGGCGAAGGCAAAAGACTTAACCACCGGGTTTCCTTTTAAATACTGTTGCCCCGCTTGCCTGAGCGCGCCGGTGCCCTTGCCGTGGATTACCCGGAACCGGTTTAACCCGGCCATAATCGCCTGATCGAGATATTTCTCAAGCTGATAGAGGCCTTCGTCAATCGTCATCCCGCGCAGGCTGATCTCGGCGGAGATCTTCTGGGCCGTTTCCAATCCGGTTGCACCGGACTTACGGAGCGGGCGGGCTAGTTTCACTTTTTCCTCAGCTACCGGCTCCAGATCTTTAAATGCCAGATTGGCCTTGATGATGCCCATTTGGACCAAAGCCTCCTCATTGCCGATCTCCAAAACCGTGCCGGTCTGATCTAAGGAACGGGATTTAACCCGCATCCCGACCTTTAAGTCTTCAAGTTTAAGGCTGCCTTCAGGTTGTGGTACCGCCGTTTTTGCTTCCAAACGTTCCAATTCGGCGCCAATTTTCTGCCGGGCAGTATTGACGATCCCAGCCAATTGCTCTGGTGGCGACTCTCTCAACCTACGTAGGAGATTTTCACTCTCCCGCCTGGCCTCAAGCAATACTTCCCTAGCTTCCTGCCGGGCCTGGCGTAACAGCTCTTCTTTTTCCCGTCTGAACTTGGCCAATTCTTCTTCATAATGCCGCCGGTCCTTTTCGATCTTTAACCGGTCCGCCTCAATCACCATCCGGTCTTCCCGGGCTTTTCTCCGATCGGTTTCAATCTGCTTAAGCATCTCTTCAACCTTAGCCTCTTCAGCTGAGATGTAGCTCCGGGCGTTTCGTACTAGAAATTCCGGTAAGCCCAGCTTTAAAGCGATTTCAAAAGCTTGACTGCTTCCGGGTAAACCAGTCAGTAATCGATAAGTCGGCCGTAAAGTATCAATATCGAACTCCACCGCGGCGTTGCAAATCCCCTCGGTTTTATAGGCAAACACTTTAAGTTCGCTGTAATGAGTAGTAGCCACCGTCCTTATTCCCAATTGGTGCAGGTGGGTCAGAATACTCATGGCCAAAGCGGCGCCCTCGGTAGGGTCAGTCCCGGCGCCCAGCTCATCGAGGAGGACCAGACAATCGGAGCCTTTGGCGCCCTCTATTATTTTGACGATCTGGGTCAAGTGCGATGAAAAAGTGGATAAACTCTGTTCAATACTTTGCTCATCCCCAATATCGCAAAAAACTTTTTCAAAGACCGCTATTTTCGAGCCGGAATCAGCTGGAATATGCAAACCCGACTGGGCCATCAAGGTTAGAAGGCCTACCGTTTTTAAGGTAACGGTTTTACCTCCGGTATTGGGCCCGGTAATCACCAAGGTATGATAATCGGCGCCTAAAGAAACAGTGATCGGCACGACTTTACCAGTCAATAACGGATGTTTGGCGTTGTATAGTTGAATCTGGCCGGTCGAATTCAACACCGGCTCGTTCCCGTGAATCGCTAGGCTAAACCGGCCTTTGGCAAAAGCCAGATCCAACCGGGTCAAAATATTGAGGGCCGTCCTAAGCTGGTCGGCAATTTCCTTCACTTTTCCGGAGAGCTCTCTTAAAATCCGGTTGACTTCCTCGATCGCTTCCGCTTCGATGATTCGCAGCTGATTATTTAATTCCACTACCGCCAGAGGTTCGACAAATAACGTCGCCCCACTGGAAGACTGGTCATGGACGATTCCCGGGAAGAGGGAACGATACTCCTGTTTTACCGGGATCACATAACGATCATTCCGCAGTGAAACAATTGGATCTTGAAGATATTTGGAGTTCTCCGCGGACTTAACCATCGAATCCAGTTTTTCGCGGACCCGGTTCTGGGTTACTTTGATCTGGGACCGAAGCGAACGCAGCTTGGAGCTGGCGCTGTCCAACACCTCACCTTCGGGGCTGAGACACCTTTCCAACTCCCTCTCTAAACCGGGGAATACAGCGAGCCTTCCACCCCATTCCGGCAGGACCGATAAGTCGTTACTGTGACTCCCTGTAATAAATTCCCGCATCAATCGAGAACCCCGGAGAGTGGAGCCGACTTCCAACAGTTCTTGTACAGCCAAAATTCCTCCAATCGAGGCTTTCTTTAGCGAGTCGCGGATATCGAAGATGCCCCCAAGGGGGATCCGGTCGGAGTCGGTCAGAAGTTGGACCGCTTCCGAAGTAATTTGTTGGGCTTCTCGAATCGCCGTAAGATCGGTCAAGGGACGAAGTTCCCTGACTAATTCCTTCCCCATGGCCGTGGCTGCGTAGTCCATAACTTTGGAGATAATTTTATTAAATTCAAGAGTCTTTATGGCCCGCTCGAACAATTCGAAACCTTCTTTCGTGTCAACAATATCTCCATAATTATAGATAATTTTAATATGCTTTGCAAGAAGCCGGTGTTATAAAAAGAGAGCCCTACTTTTTGTTTAGAATTTGTTTAGTAAATTTATTTATAATTAACTTATAAGTTTTTTAGTTCCCTCCGGTTCAGTGGTTAATCTTGAATTAAAGCGGTTTATTAATTTTATGGCTTAAAAAAAACCATCTTATCCCTTATAAAATAAGAACTCTAGTCTTACCATTTCTATTGATTATAACAGAAAATTCTTATGTTTGGTCCCCTTAAGGAGGTGCATAAAAACACAACCGGTTTTATTCTCAAAAATAATTTTAGGAGGAAAAAAGATGGATCTAGGTAAAAACATTCAACAAAGTTTTGACTTGTATCTGAAGAATTTTGGAGTACTCTTTCTGGCTTGTCTGATCGCGGGAGCAATTTCCTTTGTTTCATTCGGTATTCTTGCTGGTCCAATGATCGGCGGTGTTTTAGTCCTTGGGATAAAGTTAAACCGTGGTGAAAAAGGAGAGTTGAACGAGATCTTTTCTCATTTCGATCAATTTCTCCCCACTTTGGTGGCGACATTATTGCTCTGGGGAGCAGGTTTAGTATTTAATATTATCGGAATAATCCCGGTAATCGGCTGGATAATCAACTTAGCCGTTAGCCCTGCTTTAACTATCGTTTATTTTTTAGCCGTCGGTTTCATTGTAGACCAAAAAATGAGGCCAATCGATGCGATCAAACGAAGCATAGACTGTTTCGCTGCCGAACCGGTGCAGCTTTGGCTTTATAGTTTGGTAATGCTGATCTTGGGTGGTATTGGTTCCATTATCTTGATTGTCGGCGCCATTCTAACCATGCCTTTGGGAATGATGGGAATGTCGATAATTTATCAACAGCTTTCCTTAAAAGAAACTCCTCTATTTAAACTTGATAAACAGATAGTCCGAATCGCCGGCATTTCTCTTGCGGCATTACTAGTAATCGGAGTTGTTTTTATGATGTTTGGGTTGGGTCGAAACTCTTCCCGCAACCGAGGGGCCGGCCTTGCTTCTAAGATTCTAAGCGGTGTAACCGGTGAGAAAGTTGAAATCGACCAAAAAAGCAGTAAATTTAAAATTGGCAATCTGAGTTTTGGTTCCGGCCTGCCCGAAAATTTTCCTAAAGATATTCCAATCTATCCCGATGCTGAAGTAGGAGGTTTTATGAGTGGTAAAGATAATGAATTATCGGGCTCTACTACTACTCTCACTTCCAAAGATTCGGCTGCCGAAATTTATGATTATTACATGACAAACCTGGAGAATAAAGGCTGGAGCGTTACTCCTAATGAACTCGGTGAGATGAAGATGGTTAATTTTCAAAAAGATACCCGCTCCGGTATTATCACGATTAATCCCGGAGAATCTCAGTGTGATATTTTGATAGGGATAACCAGTGAATAGCTTTGAAAAATTATCAATATGGGGGGTCTCAGATGAATCGCAAACTTTTTTTATGGTTATTAGTGTTGGTGATCTTCGCCACCTCGGCTTTACCGGCCTTAGGCGCCGAGAAGCTCTATAAAATCGCGGTCCTTCCTTTCGACGACGGTTCGATTCAAGATCGCTGGTGGGACGGGGATTGGGATGTAGGCACTGGAATTTCCGATGAATTCGTCACCGAGTTTTTGAATACCAAAAAATTTAGGCTAATCGAACGGGAACAGATTGAAAAGGTTATTCAAGAACAAGACTTCGGCGAAAGCGGCCGGGTCGACGCCAAAACCGCCGCTAAAATAGGTAAGATCTTAGGCGTTGATTTCCTGGTTATGGGCCGAGTCACCGAATTTAGTCTAAAATCAACCGGAGTAAGCGGTATCAGCTTAAAAAAAGGTGTCGGGCTAGGAGTCAAGAGTACCAATGCTATCGTCGCGATCGACGCCCGCCTGGTTGATGCCACTACCGCTGAGATTATCGCCAGTGTCACCGGCAAAGGCGATAAACGTAGCACCAACCTGTCGGTGGCGGTTGACTGGGAAGCCATCGCCTTCGGCAGCGATGAATTTCGCGCGACCAATTTAGGTAAAGCCACCCGTGAGGCGGTGGCTTCCGCAGCCCAACAACTAGGTGAAAAAGCGTACGGCAGTGGCCGTGGGCCTTCCCAACCAGTGAAACTAAGCGGCGTGGTCGCTTATGCTTCAGGAAATAGAGTAATCATTAATATCGGTTCATCCTCCGGCGCTAAACAGGATATGGTCTTCGTCGTCAGCCGGGTGTTGGAAGTCGTCAAAGATCCCGAAACTGGCGAGGTCATTGATGAAGTGACCGAAGCGGTAGCTGAAATCAAGGCAACCGAGGTAAAGGATAAATCCGCCACTTGTACCGTTTTGAAAAAATTAAGCGGCGCCCTTTCAACTGCGGTCGGGGATAAAGTAGAGCAGAAGTAAATCTCAAGTTTATTACAGACACGGCTATAAAACGGCAAAATTTCATTATTCCTGTTTAAACAAGCTAAAGACTGCCTTTATTGGCAGCCTTTAGCCTTACTCTTCTATTTTATATGACTATTTCTTCGATTGTTTTAAACTGGTAATAAACTTTGTTCGGCAAGAATACTCAACCCAGATGTCTAACAACGACTCATTCCATGTCAAATAGGGTTTATAAACCACCGCTGTAACGTCTAGAATTTTAAAACCTTCGGTTGTGTCAGCAGACAAATGAGGCGTCGCCGCTATCCGGATAGTTCAAGCATGTTTTTTAGCCGGCTTGAAATCACATAGTTCTTTATAAAAAGCCCTAATTTCGGAAGATGGCTGTATATTTAATTCTTCGGAAATTGTTTGGGCAAAAAAGGCATATTGTTTTTTTACGGCCAATAGATCGCCCATTCCGGCAAAGGCTATTAATAACAGACGCAACACTTCTTCCGAGTATGGTTTTAACGTTATAAGTTGACGTAAATGAATCATGGCTCGCGAATACATCTTGTTTTGAAGATAATAAACGGCCAATTCTTCCTTTATCTCGCAATTTCTATTTTTCAGTTCCTCTTGGACCGGGATAACCCATTGATAGTCGAGGTCCTCAAGGTAATTGCCCCGGTAATGCGTTGCCGCGGTTTCCAACTGATTGGCCAAAGCTGCGGTTATAGGTTTTTTCATAGTCCTTTGCGCTGCTTCTTCAAATTGTCGCCTATCGATCAAGACACTTCCATGCCGGAGCTGATACCGTTTGGAACCGCGAATGATAATCTCTTCGTCGGTAAACTGTTGCAAAAGCCGTCGCAAATAATAAAGAGTAGTATGAAATAAAGCGGATGATTTATCCGGATTAAAATTCGGCCATAGATCCTCCAAGATTTGATCAGTGCTAACCGGCTTATCTTGATGGGCAAGATATGCCAACAGGTCACGGGATTTAACAGTCCGCCAACCGGTCGGGTCAAGTTCATCATTGCCATAGAAGACCCGGAACGGTCCGAACATTTGGATTCTAAAAAGATAAGAATTATCTCCTTCTTGGGATACCGCTCCATGGTTATTTTTGTTTTTTTCCAATTTTAAAGAGTTTATATGCCGCAACGTCTCCCGGCTACTATTATCCAACGGCGCTTGCCTCTCCATCCCTATTATTAACGCCGCTGAATTTTTCAATCTTTCCCTGGCTTCATTGGGATTCCCATTTTCCATTAAAATCGCGCCCAAAACCATTTCGCAAATGGGCGTAATTACCCCTCCTTGGGATAGAGCATCATGAAAGGCTTTCTCTCCGATAGTTAGCGCTTCACCCCATTGGCCTTTCTTCGAATATACCAACGCTAAAAGAGAACGATTTAGAATACTGAAATACTGATCGTTCTCAATATGTTGTAATACTTCAACTCCGCATCGAAAAAAATGTTCAGCTAAATCAAGAGCGTTATGTCCATTTTGGATATAAGCAAGTTGATTATAAGTTGACGACAAGGCGCCCAACAGTTCTTTGTTATTCGAAAAACCTATATTTTCGCGCTCTATTTTTTGGTCGGAGTTTCCTCTAAAATCCATTCTTCTAATTCCTCCTTAAAAAAACAAAGAAATGGAATAATGTCCCATAAATTGTTGACTTAGTTAATTTTACTGATAAAATAAAAACAAGGGTATTTCTATTGCTTTTTATTATTAATGTTGTTAGGATTTTTCCACCTTAAATATACAGCATAATCCATTTTAAAAAATCACCCTTGGGGTGATTAAAGTAACAATGCAAGGGTGATTTTTAGGGTGATTTTTTATCGAGTTACTTGACTGCCCGGATTCTTCTACCCCCGTGTTCACAGATGATAGGCTTAATTCAAAAGATTATAATCAATAGGACATTAAGGAAATATCGCCAACAGGGGTACCCAGAGAGCAAACGGTGACAATCAATAAACGGAGGCGGTTCCCATTGAAGAAATTGAGGAAAAGTATTATCCTGATGACCATCGGTATTATACTGACTTTCTTGGTCATTGGCTGTCGCGGTATAAAATTGGATCCCAAAAGTCCGGTGACTATCTCCATGTGGCACAACTATGGCGGTCAGATGCAGAGCGTCATGGACGAACTGGTTCATGAGTTTAACAGCTCAATAGGGGGGAAGAAAGGCGTCATTATAAGTGTCACCTCCATTTCGGCCACAAAAGATATCCAAGAAAAGCTTTTAATGATCGCCGCGGGCGACCCCGGCGCCCCGGAGATGCCGGATATTGTAACCGCTTATCCCAAAACAGCCCTCACCCTATTCGAACAGGGATTATTAGCCCCTTTGGATGACCAATTCACCGCTAAAGAACTGGGAGCATATCTACCCCAATTTATCGGGGAAGGCAGACTCCCCGACGGAAAACTTTATGTATTCCCCATTGCCAAGTCCACCGAGGTCCTATTTGTCAATCAGACCTTATTTGACCGCTTTTCCGCCGCCACTGGCATTACCCTTAACAGCCTTGCCACTTTCGAGGGGATCGCTGATGCTGCGGTCAAATATTATAAGTGGACTGATTCTTTGACCCCCAATAAAGAAAATGACGGTAAGGCGTTTTACACTGCCGATTCCTGGTTTAATATTGCCCAGGTTGGGATCGCCCAGTTGGGTGGCGAATTTGTGACTCCGGAATATCTGTATGTCGCTTCGGGTGTTTTTCGGCGTATTTGGGATTTCACTGTTCTCCCCGCGCTGGCGGGCGGTTATGCGGTAACTAATGGTTACTCCTCCGATCTCTCCAAAACAGGCGAGATTGTCTGCTCAACCGGATCGACGGCGGGAATTCTTTTTTACGGCGACAGTATTACCTATCCGGATAATACTACTGAAGCTACTACCTACACTATCTTACCTTACCCGGTTTTTAAGGGCGGCAAAAAAATCGCCTTACAAAGGGGCGGAGGCATGTGCGTCGGACGCTCTTCACCCAAAAAAGAATATGCCGCCGTGTTATTTTTAAAATGGTTCACCCAACCGGACCAGAACATGCGTTTTGTCTCCTCAACCGGTTACCTGCCCGTAACCAAAAAAGCCTTTGAAAACAACATGAAACAGGAAATCAATACGGTGAAAAATATGAATCTAAAGAAGTTGCTAAAAGCGGCCACTCAAATGTACGGGGAATATACCTTTCTGATTCCACCAAACTATGAAAAATTCGACGGACTGAGTAAAGAATACGAGATCAAGATCAAGCAATCCATGCTGGAAGGAAGGGCGAGAATTTCGCGGGATCATAAAGCGGTATCGGTTATTAGTGAAGAACTTTATCGGGCCTTTGCCAATTTTTGAAGAATCTAGCGGGAAAGGTGCGCGAAATATGTTCAAGCCAAGCATCTCGTTAAAGGAGTTTCTTAAAGGAATCCGCTCGTTTGGAAAAAACGGACTTTCCCTGCAAAGACGCTCATTTGCTTTTTTCCTCCTTTTTCTGGTTGCTGTTATGGCCGGACTATTATTGATTCTCTTCTCCACCGGGGTCTTTTCCGTCGGGCGGAAGGAATGCCAGGTCTTTTTAAAGAACGAGCTGGGGCATACTGCCGGGAGTGTATCGCGGGAGTTCGGCATCCTCTCGGTGGAGGGCGTTTCGCTAGCCAAACGTTTAACCGAACAAATTGATGAAAGACTGGAAGCCAAAGGCTTAACCCCTTCCGAGTTGAAGAATAATCCTCGGCTATTAGAGTCGCTTCTCAGCCAGTCGGTGGAGCAACTGATCGCGGCCCTGGAAAAAAACATGAGCAGCGGTGTGTTCCTGACGCTGGACGCCACGGTCAATCCGGTACTGGTAATCGCGGAACGTTCCCGCGCCGGGCTTTTTTTGAAAAACATGGAACCAAACATCATTAACCTCGCTTCTCCTGCGGTCCGCTTTTTACGGGGCCCTGCATCGATTGCTCGCCAAAAACATCTAAATTTACTGCCCCAATGGCAAATGGAATTCGATGTGGAGCCCGGCGATTATTTCTTTACCACCATAAACGCGGCGGCGGGCAGCGATCTTCCATTGTCACGTTTATACTACTGGAACCCCGGCTGCGCGTTTGCGGATGACTGCGAGAAAGCCATGTTATTGTGCGTGCCGCTCATTACCTCCGATGGTATTATAGGGGTTTGCGGATTCGAGGTCAGCGCGATGTTATTCAAACTGCAAAACACTCCCGCCAGTTCTACCTACACCCGTGCCTTTGCTATGCTTGCGCCCTTAGAAGGCAATACTCTCGACGCGACTAGAGCATTATACGCCGGTAACTATACAGCCACGCCCTCCCGCATCGGAGGTTTTTTGTCCATCAAAAATTCGGGAAACGGTATTTTAAGTTATTCGTCTCCGGACGGCGCAATCTATTCCGGCCTGCATCAAAAAATAAACCTTTACCCTAAAAACTCAGTGTTTTCTGGCAATGAGTGGGTACTGGCTATTTTAATTCCGGATCAAGATTTGGCGGCAAAGATGATGAGGCAGAACCGGCGTATTCTGATTTTACTTCTTATGTTGCTCGTTTTCAGCGTGGTTGCAGCGTTGTTGATCAGTCGTAGACACGTCGCGCCGGTGGTAGGCGCCCTTGAAATGGTAAAAACCGGCAAGGTTTCAGCATATGAAAAAACTAACATTCAAGAAATCGACGATCTAATTACTTTTTTGGCTTCACAAGACGCGTCCAACGATCTTTCATTCCGGATGGATGAAGCGCCGGAAACCTCCACCCTGTTCCAAAACTTTGTCAAAAACATCGAGACCCTTTCCCCCGCTGAGCGCTCCGTATTCAATCTTTATATGGAAGGGTACACAGCGAAGGAGATAACTGAAATACTGTGTCTGTCCATCAACACCATCAAAACCCATAACAAAAGGATTTATTCCAAACTAAACGTTACCTCCCGTAAAGAGTTGCTCGTCTATGTTAAAATGATGCAGGAGAAAGAAGGATTTATTGACGCTGAAGATGGAGAATAAATATAATAAACCTACTGTGGCTGTTAGACAAACTTGAGGTGTTGAACATATGCAATTGCTTCTTTATTCAAAGCAGGGCGCCAGTGTTGATACTTATAAGCCATGTATAAATCGGAAAGTGTATACTATCTTTGTGATGAGAAGACTAGAGATTTACTAATCTGGTTGAGCAATCCAGTGGATTATTAAACGTTTTTAGGCTTAAGCGCCATGAGTGGCTGGAATAAGCTGCGAGATTCGTATCCGGCTTAGTTGGATAAGAGTGGTGATATCGTGAAGCTAGATAGGTTGCTCTCAATTTTAATGCTATTATTACGAAAAGACCGGGTCCAAGCCAAGGAACTAGCGGAAAAATTTGAGGTTTCCACGCGAACTATCCTTCGCGATATTGATGCTATCAACCTGGCAGGGATACCGATCGTAACTTATCAGGGTGTTAACGGCGGTATTGGGATTGCCGAAGGATACCGGCTTGACCGGAGCATCCTGACTTCTGATGAGATGGTTTCTATTATTACTTCTTTAAAAGGAATGGCCCGATTAATTCCGGAAAGTCAACATGAGATTCTGTTGGAAAAATTAAAGAACATCTTAAACCTATCACAACTAGAGAAGTTGGAATCAAAAACCAGGCAATTGATTATTGACCCTTCTCCTTGGTTTAACTTTGAACAAATCAAAGAAAAGCTAACAGACTTTAAGAAAGCGATTGAGGAGCATAAAGAAGTTCTATTCTGCTACCTGGATCCTACTGGCAATGAGACTGAGAGAAGAGTTGAACCCTACTTTCTAATTTTAAAAGGGCAAAACTGGTATCTTTATGCCTTTTGCCATCTGCGCCAGGATTTTCGTTTATTTAAGCTTTCTAGAATCAAAGAATTTCAAGTAACTAATCTTCTTTTCGAACCGCGAACTATTTCTGAAGAGCAAACCTTTTTCAACCGGGAGTGGCAAACAACAGGAAATCTAGTTACTTTGGAGTTGGTATTTGCTAAGGAAATGAAGTCTATTGTTGTTGAATGGTTTGGTGAAGATGTGGTCGAAAATCAAGAAGGTCAGCTCCTAGTGAAGACGACGCTTCCTGAAAATAATTGGCTTTATGGGTTTATCCTTAGTTTTGGTAGTGGAATCGAAGTTATTAACCCCCCTCATATTCGTTCCATCGTGGCGAGAATAGCAAAAGAAATTTATGAAAAACATTCTCTGTAAACATGACATAGTGTTGTCATGTTTACATGATATGATGGACCTGAATCCGTGACTTATAAATCCATACCAGGGTAAACGCTATCGCAAACTATCGCGATTTACCATGGTATTCCAAGGATGTCACGGAATCAGGATGGAATAAACATTGAAAGGGGTAAGATTATGGATTATAAGATTGAATTAACTGAAGAGGTAGAGCAACCGGTTCTTTCGATGCGCACAGTAACTGCGGTCACTAACCTTCCACAAGAATTAGGCAAGGCTTACCACGCCATTATTGATTATCTGCAACAAAACGGAACGCAGCCTTCCGGTCCTGCTTTTGCCGCATACTACAACATGGATATGGAGAATCTCGATGTGGAGATGGGATTTCCTGTGGTAAAGAAGATTCCTGGTCAAGGAGAGATTAAGTCGAGTGTCATCCCTGGAGGGAAACAAGTCTCCTGTCTTTATAAAGGACCCTACCAGGAGTGCGGACCGGTATATGAAGCGATGACCAAATGGGTACAGGAAAAAGGGCAGACCCTTACTGGAGTGGCCTATGAGTTTTACTATAACTCTCCTCAGGAAGTGCCGGAGAGCGAGCTTCTGACCAAAATTATGTTTCCGCTAAAATAGGGGAGGAAAATTGTAATTGGGTTAAACCCGGCGGCTGGATATGGTTACCTCGCTGGGTTTTTCTTAATTTTTGCTTTGTAAATGCTAAGGATGACTTCCATGTCGCTCAAAGATGTAAAACATAAGGTCTTTATCGAATATGGGCATGCAGAGGAAGCCTGGGCGCCGATTGACGCCTCGGGATATATGCTAATTAATTGTTTTTGGGTGGCAGGTAGTTATAAAGGACAAGGGTATGGGAAGAAACTGTTAAAAGAATGTTTGAAGGATTCCAAAGATAAGAATGGGGTTGTGGTTATTTAAATCAATGCCCATATACCGAGCATTATTTAGAGGAAATTGCGGAAATGGCTGATGAATATGGGATTCCCTTTATGAAGACTAGAATAGAAAGTAAGGAAGAAGCGCAAAGTCTGTCTTGCGTAATTTACAGTCTATTTTATAACGGCAAGTTCATAACGAATGAAATAATGAACAAAAGTAAGTTTGAAAAACTTTGGAGTAAGGTTAAGAAATATTCTTCATAAAATTATACCTTGACAAATGTGTATAGTAGCTATATACTTTTCTTATGATAAACATGAAATTTAAAAACAGAACAAAAATCAGCTACACATTTTTGCGGGTAGTTACAAAGATATCCGGGCTTGAAAGGAAAACTCGGTATTACGGGACAGATCAGCCTTTATATGAAGCTGAAATTCATATGATCAAATCCATCAAAGAAAATGAAGGCATTCACGTGACGGGTTTGGCAGATATGCTGGGCGTGACGAAAGGCGCAGTTTCCCAGATTATTATGAAGCTTGAACACAAGGGCATGGTCGTCAAGGACACCGACCCCAGCAACTTATCAAGGCTGGTGCTCCGGCTGACACCAAAGGGCGAAACGGCTTACCTGCATCATGAAAAGTTGCATCTGGAATTCGACGGGCTTTTTAACGCGGCGCTCGGAAATGCCACAGAGGAAATGAAAATGTTTCTGAAGGACTTTCTGAATTCGCTGGATGGAAAAATCGACGCCTTTGAAAAGGAAGATCGTACAGATTTATGATTGAAAAGGGAGATAATATTATGCTTTCATCTGTGAATAGAGTGTCTTTTTACCCAAAGAGTATAGCTACTACACTCTTTGTTGTAGGCTATCTTAAACCGCCTCAATTAGAAAAGGAATCAACAATATATTTTTTAAGCAAAGCGTATAGTAGCTATACCTTAATGAAAGGATTTGATAAGTATGAATTTAAATGATCAAAAGCTTCAAATGATACGGGATGAGAAAATTCCCAAGGTATTGATTAAGCTGGGGGTGCCTACTATGGTCGGCATGATGGTTTCGGCACTTTACAGTGTAGTGGACGCCTACTTTGTTGGATGGCTTGGCACCAGCCAGATGGGGGCAGTGTCCATCGTGTTCCCCATCGTGCAGATTATTGTCGGGCTAGGGATGACCTTTGGCAGCGGCGCGGCGTCTTATATCTCTCGACTCCTTGGTGAGGAAAATGTCGACCAAGCAAACCGAACGGCGTCGACAGCGTTGTTTTCCAGCCTTGTTATTGGGGTTGTTTCGATTGTGATTTCCCTGTGTTTCCTCGATAACATACTGGTTGCTTTGGGCGCGACGGAAACGATTTTACCATACGCCAGAGAGTATGCGCTCATCTATATTTCTGGCGCCATCCTGAATATCATTAATGTCACTATGAACAATATCATCACTGCCGAAGGAAGGGCCAAGCTGACCATGATCTCTATGCTGATCGGTGGCGGACTTAACGTAATACTCGATCCGCTCTTCATCTTTCCCTTGGGCTTCGGTGTGCGGGGCGCCGCCATCGCAACAGTCGTCTCTCAGGCCGCTACCACCTGCCTTTATTTATGGTTTATCCTTAGCAAAAAAGGCTATCTTCGTTTTTCCTCCCGACTCTTTACCTTTAGCGGCACAATCTATGGGGAAGTGTTCAAGGTCGGAGTGCCTATCCTCGTCTTTCAGATATTAACCAGTGCGGCAATGGGACTTTCTAACACGGCGGCAAGTGTATACGGCGATTCGGCCGTTGCGGCTGTCGGCGTGGTAACCCGCATCATGACGCTTGGTACTTATGTGGTGTTCGGTTATATGAAAGGTTTCCAGCCGGTGGCGGGATACAACTACGGCGCAAAAAATTATGACCGGTTGAATGAAGCGACGAAGGTTTCACTTAAATGGGCAACCATATTCTGTGCAACCGTGGCACTTTTGATCATCATTATCCCCAAACAGATCATATCGCTGTTTTCTGAAAACGACAGGGCGCTAATTGACATCGGTGTCCGGGCTCTGCGAGCCAATGGGATCATCTTTCCTTTATATGGTTTCCAAATGGTATACATGGCACTGTTTCTCGCGATGGGACGCGGAAAAGAAGGCGGACTTCTTAGCATCAGCCGCCAGGGGCTATTCTTTATCCCAGCTATTTTGATCATGCCTCACTTGTTTGGACTTGAGGGTGTCATCTGGGCCCAGCCTTCGGCGGACCTTTTGTCGGTAGTTTTAACTGCAGTGCTTGCCTTGGGGCTGAACAAAAAGATAAAGGCTTTTAAGGAACAAATACCTTGGGCAGAAGAAATGAGGGAGGAAATATAGATGTGTCTAGCATGGATTAAGGATGTCATGCTTAATAATAGAGCAAAAAAGAACTCAAAAAAGGTTCTGGAAAATCTACAAATAAGAAGCGGCGATGTTGTTGCTGATATTGGCTCCGGCAGCGGGTATTATAACGGTTCATTTTGCAAAATTAACTGCGCCTGACAGAAAGGTTTATGCAGTAGACAGCGACAAAGCACTTTTAGCCCGTATAGAAAAGAAAATTAAAAGACAGCAGTTGATTAATTGGTGATGAAAAGGTTTGTTGTTTTGACATAGTATAATGATATAATCTATTTATCCGGGGATGAATGAGTGCGGAAACACATAAAGCTTATGGAGGAACCTTAGGTTGGATTTATCGAACTTTGTTACAGAAAACTATGATCTAGAGTTGAATGAACAACAGCAAAAGGCTGTTTTAAAAATTAACGGACCAGTATTGTTATTGGCTGTTCCAGGGGCGGGGAAGACGACAGTAATCGTTGCCAGGTGCGCAAATATGATTTTTAATCACCAGATCCTTCCCGAGAACATTCTGTCCTTAACATTTAGCAGAGCATCGGCGAAGGATATGAAAAGTAGGTTTCAAAAGTATTTTGGTTATACTAAAGAAGTAAATATTCAGTTTGCCACCATTCATAGTTTTTGCTATTCGGTATTGCGGATCTATTATCAGCGGAAGAAGCTCAGAGTTCCTCAGTTGCTGGAAGGGAATAATTCATTTCTTTCAAAGAATCAAATGTTGAGAAAGATTTACACTCGATTTAATAACGAATACTTGGGGGATGATCTGCTTGAAGAGCTATCTAACGCAATAGGATATGTAAAGAATATGTTGTATACCCGTGAGCAGATTGATGCTTTTAAAACCAATATTAAAAATTTTCCAGAGATTTTTATGACTTATGAAGAACAGAAACAGTTACATAAGTGTATTGATTTTGATGATATGCTGGTCCAGACTTTGAAAATTTTTGATCAGGAGCAAGACTTCTTAAATATGTATCGCCATAAATATCAATACATTAATGTGGATGAAGCGCAAGATCTCTCCTATTTGCAACATGAGATTATTAAAAGACTAGCCTATTCGTTAAAGAATATTTTTATGGTGGGTGATGAAGATCAGAGTATTTATGCATTTCGAGGGGCTTATCCTCAAGTTTTATTAAACTTTGAAGCGATTTACCCTGGCGCCCAGGTCTATTTTTTGGAGAGAAATTACCGTTCGACCAAAAGTATAGTAGAGGTTGCTAATGGTTTTATTCAAGTAAACAAAGAACGACGGGACAAAAAGATGTTTACGGAGAGAACAGATGGTCGACCGATAAAAATAAGATATCTAGCTAATAAAGAAGAACAACTGGAGTACTTACTTTCTCTCCTTCAACAAGGGGATTTGTATTTGGATCAAGCGGTTTTATATCGGAATAATGTATCTTCTCTGCCGATTATTGATTTGTTAGATAGGAACAAGATCCGGTTTTATCTGCGAGAGTTTAGGAATTCCCCTTTTAAGCACTGGGTAATTAATGATCTTGTTTCTTTTTTAAAGTTTTCCTTAAATCCTGCTGATCTAGAAGCGTTTAAGCACATCTATTATAAGATGGATGCCTTCATTTCCAGGGTAATGTTTGAACAAGCCATCAGAAGTAATTTGTCTAATAATAATTTAATATATACTTTATTGGATTTACCAGGGATTTATGAGAAGACTCAAAAGAAGTTGGTAGAAAGAAATTATACTTTACAAAAGATGGCGCAGATGAAACCGCTGGAGGCGATCGAAGCGGTCGAAAAGGATCTTGGTTATATCAAGTTTTTGAAAAGAATCAGTAAGTCGGAAGGATATACCTTCGAAAATTTGGTACAGAACATTGAGAGTTTAAAGAGTATAGCTTCACATACTGAAACAATTGACCAGTTTTTGCGGCGTCTTGAGGAATTAGAAGCTATGATTGAGGATTCAAAATATAACCGGGGGAAAAATGCGGTTACTCTTTCCACCATCCATTCGAGTAAAGGGTTGGAGTTTAAACAGGTTGTAATTGTCGATTTAGTTGATGGGCAGTTTCCTTCGGGGTTTAGTATTGATGAAGCTAAAAAAGGCGATCCACATCCGATGGAGGAAGAAACCAGGCTTTTTTATGTGGGCATCACCAGGGCGAAAGAGGAGTTGGAACTCCTAACGGTGAATACCATCAATAATCTTCCAGTTAAACCTTCAAGGTTTTTGAATCAAGTATTGAAACTTCAATTCGATACAGATCAGTATCTGGATTCTGGGGAAAAGATAATAGGTGAAGGTATTAGTATTGGGGATACTGTTATTCATCGGAAATTTGGACGAGGGATTGTTTGCGGACTGGATATGAAGGCTGATCTAGTGGAAATAGATTTTAATAAAGTGGGTTCTAAAACATTTTCATTAAAGATCTGTCTGGAAAATGGATTGCTGACTCGAACTAAAAATAAATGATTACAAGACGGATTGGCAGGTCAGTTTAATGTGCCTTATGGAAAATATAAAACCCTAATATTATTAATGAGACAGATCTTATCTTAAGCAGATTACTTTGCTAACAGTCGCTCTCCTTTTTCGGTAATGCGAATCGCTTTACTTGCAAGTTGATTAGCGCAACTATTCGCAAAGGGACAGCCATTGCAATTAGAGTTACAATTATTTTTATTATCATTTACCTGGAGATAGCCCATCCGAATTAATTGCGAGAAGGCATCTTCAATTAAACCCACGCTTTTATTTAGTTTGGTGGCAATATTTGTTTTTGAGATATAGTCTGCATCTTTGATTTGCTTTAATACTTTTTTTAACAATGGATCATCTCCCTTTGCGGATTGACTTAACTAAAACCTAACAGGCTGCCAATTTGGAAGACTAAAACAGCGCCTAGCCATCCGATGGCAAAAGTATATAAGGCGGTAAATAGCGCCCACTTATATGAATTGGTTTCTTTTCTGACGGTACCGATTACAGCGGCGCACGGAGTGTATAATAAGGTCATAATCATAAAGGAGACGGCGGTTAAAGGAGTGAAGGCGCTCTGGATGGCAGTGACCAGCGCTGTTCCTTCTTCCACGCCGGCACAGACCATGCCTAAGGTAGCGATCACCCCTTCTTTAGCGGCTATTCCGGCAAATAGCCCCACGGCGGCCTGCCAGGAGTCAAAGCCAGCTGGTTTAAAGATCGGCGCTAGCCAAAGACCGATCTGTCCTAGGATGCTATTTGCGCTATAAGGTTCGACCCCAAAAGGAAGAACGGCTAGAATCCATAGGATCGTAACAACTGCAAAGATCGTAGTTCCCGCTCGCTTTAAAAATCCAGAGACATTATCCCACATGTTTCTTAAAACATTTCTGACCGTAGGCCTTCTATAAGGTGGCAGTTCCATAATAAAATAGGAGGACTCACCTTTAAAAAGAGTTTCACTAAAAATTTTACCCATTAGTAAAGCCACGAGTATTCCCAAAAGATAAAGGAAAAAGAGGACTAATCCGCCGTGTTTTGGGAAAAAGGCGGCGATAAACACTAGATAAATGGGGAGTCGGGCGCCGCAGGACATAAAAGGATTAATCAAGGTGGCAATCAGTCGATCTTTCTTGTTTTCCAGAGTTCTGGTAGCCATGATCCCAGGTACATTGCAACCAAAACCGACGATCATAGAGATAAAAGTTTTTCCTTGGAGGCCTAACGCCCTCATGAGACTATCCATGACATAGGCGGCGCGGGCCATGTAACCGCTATCTTCTAACAGGCCCATCAGCATGTAGAGCACTACGATTAAGGGAACAAACTCGACCACTGCTCCGACGCCGCTGATTATTCCTTCGGAAATAAAGGCAATAAGCCAAGCAGGCGACTTTATTGTTATAAGGTAGTTTTCTATAGTTTCACCGAGGGCTTCAATTACCCTAGCCATGACTCCGCCAAGCAATTCTTCACCCACAGTGAAAGTTAACTGGAAGACGAGGAGCATAATGAGGGCAAAAATGGGCATTCCCAGCCATTTATTAGTAAATACTTTGTCTATTTTATCGCTTTTAGTTACTACCATTACTTCTGGCGTGGTGACACTAAGTTCCGTAATATTGCTGATAAATTCATATCTTTTATTAACAATATCTAACTCATAATCTTTTGCGCGCGTTTTTAGTTGCTGGAGAGCGCTGATGAATTCATCGGAAGTGTTTAAACCCTTATGGTTAGCAACAAGATCATAAATATATTGGTCTCCTTCAAGAAGCTTGATGGCAATCCATTGAGAGGGATAGTCTAAGTTTTTATCACTTAAAAGTCCTTTCAATTTGTTTATTTCCTGATCAATGTTTTCTCCATAGCTAAGATGGGGCGCAAAATTCACTTCCTGATCGATTAAGGCGACTGAGTTCTTAATTAGTTGGTCAAGGCCCTTTCTTTTTGAAGCAACCGTCGGAATAACAGGGACCCCCAGTTTTTTTGAAAGAGAGTCCAGATCAAAGGTAATCTTTTTCTCCTTGGCCTCATCAAACATATTTAAAGCGATCACGACTTTTGCGCCCATTTCTAACAGTTGAGTCGTTAAATATAAATTACGCTCAATGTTAGTAGCGTCGACGACATTAATGACTACGTCCGGACGGTCTTTAAGAATATAATCTCTTGCTACTATTTCATCTTCCGAAAAGGCGCCTAGGCTATAAGTACCTGGTAAGTCTACAATATTAAAAGTTTTTTTATTGAAATTCAATTTACCTTCTTTTTTTTCCACCGTAACTCCAGGCCAATTACCTACATGCTGATTGGCTCCAGTGAGAGCGTTAAAGATCGTAGTTTTACCGCTATTGGGATTACCGACTAAAGCAATGGTAGCCATGTAAAATACCTCCTCAAGTAATTGATAACCATTCTCAATAACAGGGAAAAATAAAAAGCGCTCTTTAATTATTGACAATGATCTTTTGGGCCAGTCCTCGACCTAAAGCAATCTTTTGGCCAGATAAAGAAACAATTATAGGCCCAGCATCGTTTTTAATCACCTTAACTTTAGCCCCTGTATTAAAACCCATTTCATACAGACGTTTAGTGGCGCAGCCTCCCGCGCATATGTGTTGAACAGTGCCAAAATCACCGGGATGCAATTGAATTAGAGAAGTATTGGTCATGATTAGTCTCCTTTCATGCATAAATGGGGAAGTAAGTATTTAAAAACCTTATCATAATTGAGAGTCATTATCAATAAGATAACACAGTTTAGATAAATAATCAATAGTTTGGAAAGGAAAACTTCGAGTTTACCAATATGTAAGGATAATACGAACTGTTATTTTCAAGTGACAAAAATCAGAGTCAGGCGCCTCGACAAGCAAGTTGTTCATACTGGTTTGAGTCGCTTACGCCGGCTTCCTAATATTACAAAGTGATTAAGATCAAAGGCGGGTAAGTCGACAAGTCGTTCATGCCGGTTACGGATGAATCGACCAACTGTCCTGTAGGATTTTAAATCAAGACCAGATGAATCAACTAGAGCTATTTTCTGGGTAGGCAAATAAAAAGCGCTTCTTCATACCTAATATGAAGAAGCGCGATTGGCAATTATTTTAGTATCTACTTCTCTGTTTTGAGTAGCACTCTTTACAATAAACAGGTCTGTCACCACTTGGCTTAAAGGGAACTTCAGTCTCAATCCCACAGGATGCGCAGGTGGCAGGGTGCATTTCTCGTTGTGTTTGGTAGCCGTTGCGTTGTTGTTTTCTAGCTACCCTACATTCGGGACAACGACCGGGCTCGTTAGTAAACCCTTTTTCTGCAAAGAATTCTTGTTCAGATGCGCTGAAAACAAAGTCATTTCCGCAATCACGACAGGTTAAGGTCTTGTCTTGGTACATTAAAAATCCTCCTCAAATTTATTGCTTAGAATGGATTAGAGTTCAATTTATACTCTCTCCAAACAATAAAAGTTTGAGAAAGGATAATAATAATGAATCACTATATCTAATTTCTTAAGCAAATTAACTATAGTACTTTAGGGTGAAATTGTCAATGGGCAAAAGATTTTGTTTGCAGTGATTTAACTGGATAATTCTAGGCGATTCTATGGAAAGACGGTTTGTTCAAACTATATTTTGCGCAAAATATAATAATAATTGTGATTGATCAAATTATTTCCTCGCAAAAAAAGGGATTTTGAATTGTCGCTACGAATAGTACATTAACGTTAATTTTAGCGTGAATTTTCTGAAATGGGTTTAAAAGGGATGACGAACAAAAGACCAACAAAAGTTACCATTGAAAGCGTGGCGGCAATAGCTAAAGTTTCGGTTAATACGGTATCAAGGGCTTTAAGAGGCAAGGACGGTGTCAGCGAGAAAACGCGAGAACGAATTCTCCAAATTGCTCAGGAAATGAATTATCGTCCTAATATTTTAGCGAGAAGTATGCGCCAAGATAAATCAGATTTTATTGGAGTGTTAGTGCTTGATATCGGAAACTCAGTTTTTACCAAAATGATTAAAGGCATTGAAACAGAACTTATGGGTAATTCCTTGAGTATCATAATTGGTAATTCTGACGAAAAGGTATCTAAGGAACGCCACTATTTGGAGACGATGTTAGCGACTAATTGCCGAGGAATCATTATCAGCCATGTAAATAACTCCGCATTGAAGTTATTAAGACAAGAAGGGGTTCCTTTTGTCGTCTTAGATCGTGATACCCAAAAATTCGAATGTGATCAAGTATATGTGGATAATAACAAAATGGGATATATGGCGACCAAACATCTTCTTGAATTAGGACATCGCGATATTGTTTTTATTAATAAGGAGTCGAAATTTGATACTGACCAACGAAGACGAATCGAAGGCTATTGTTCTGCTTTACAAGAATCAGGATTACAAAACTTTGAACGTATCTATAGTTGTGAAGATGCTGAGCAAGGAAAGAAAGCCATTTTCGATTTATGGAGACAAAAACCCCACCCTACAGGTCTAGTGATTGGACAGCATTCACTTGCCGAAGGGGTCATCTCGATGCTCACCCAATTGAAAGTGAAAATTCCAATGGAATTATCAGTTGTTATTATCGGTGAACCAGGTTGGGCTTCTATCCTTTCTCCTAGTTTTACCACGATTGAACGTCCTTTGGAGCTAGTCGGCAGCAAAGCGGCAAAATTGTTACTCGCTAAAACTCACAAAAGAGATGGAAAGGGAGCAGAGTCTTATATTAGTGAAGTAGTTCCTTCCGATTTAGTGATAAGGGAATCAACTGGACCTCCAAAGGGGTGGTAAGAGGGGCGCTTTTTATTCAAAGTTTATTTAATCTTATTACAAACTGACTTTGAGAGAGAACCGCGCGCTAGGTTTTACAAGGATAAGGAACTGGGCGATTTCCGGAGTGTCAGGCTCTGGAGATCTACGATGCTTAAAACCATGGAAACATGGTTTTTTTATGCGGTTTTTTAACAAGCTTAAATCTTAATTCTCACATCTTGCGCTCCTCTGATTTAAATGGGCTTTTAACTGACATCTAGTTTTTATAAACTAAATTTAACTTGACTTTTACTTAGAAGGTTCGAAATGTGAATTAATTTGTGGTGATAAAAAAATTTTCGTAAAAGAAGGATTTGAGAATCAGATCACGAATATTGCATTAACGTTAATGTGAACGATAACCTTAACGTTAAGCTTAAGGAGAGGTAAAAGGATGAGAATTACGATTGAAGATGTAGCGGCAAAAGCTAAAGTCTCGGTCAACACCGTCTCCAGAGCTTTAAGCGGTAAGGACGGAGTCGGTGAAAAAACAAGAGCAAGAATCGTCGAAATTGCTCGGGAAATGAATTACCGTCCTAATATCTTAGCGAGAAGTATGCGCCAGGATAAATCAGATTTTATTGGAGTGTTAGTGCTTGATATCGGAAACTCAGTTTTCACCAAAATGATTAAAGGTATTGAAAAAGAACTTATGGGCAATTCTTTCAGCATCATAATCGGTAATTCTGATGAAAATGTAGTCAAAGAGCGCCACTATCTGGAGACAATGTTATCGACAAATTGCCGTGGAATTATTATTAGTCATGTTAATAACTCCGGATTGATGTTGTTAAAAGAAGAAGGGGCTCCTTTTGTCGTCTTAGATCGTGATACCCAAAAATTTGAATGTGATCAAGTATATGTGGATAACAACAAAATGGGATATTTGGCGACCAAACATCTACTTGAACTAGGACATCGCGATATTGTCTTTATCAATAAGGAATCTAAATTTGACACTGACCAACAAAGGCGGGCTGAGGGTTATTGCTCTGCTTTGCAAGAATTGGGATTACAGAACTTTGAACGCATCTATAATTGCGGTGATGCCGAGGAAGGAAAAGAAACTTTGCTAGAATTATGGATGCAAGAATCTCATCCCACCGGTTTAGTGATTGGGCAGCATTCAATGGCTGAAGGGGTCATTGCGATGCTTACCCAATTGAAAGTGAAAATTCCAGCGGAATTATCAGTAGTTATTATCGGTGAACCAAGTTGGGCTTCCATCCTTTCCCCCAGCTTTACCACCATCGAACGTCCTTTAGAGCTAGTGGGCAGCAAAGCGGCGAAGTTGTTACTTGCGAAAACTCAAAGAGACGGAAAGGGAGCAGAGTCTTATCTTAGTGAAGTAGTCCCTTCCAATTTAGTGGTAAGGGAATCAACTGGACCTCCGAGGGGCAAAGCTTAGTTTTGAAAAAGCTAGTGTTCTGGTTGCTACTTGGCTAGAAATTTGCTTGGAGCAGGGTTAAAAATCCAATAAAATCTCTACAAACTGCAGGGTTATCGTTTTATTTTCAATACGGAGGAATTGTTATGAAAATTAGTTGCTGTTGGATGTATGCGATCGGAACTTATGGTTTTCCGCCTCGGATTGAGGAGATGATTAAAGCCATTGGGGAGATGGCGGCTTTAGGATTCAAATATATCGAGCTTGAAGGAGTAGGTTACGATAATTTGAATGCGGTCATTGCCAATAAGGAACTTTTGAAAGCAGAATGTGAAAAATGTGGAGTTCAGGTCGTTAATTTTGCCCCGTTGCTTCCGGCGATTATTAGTATGGATAAAAAGGAGCAAAAAAAAGCGTTCCAACATTTTGAACAGGGAGTTAAGGTAGCTCGTTACTTTGGCTCTCCCCGGGTGTGGATTGACAGTTATAATCCTCCGCTGCAAATGGTTGAAGGCAGCGTTTATACTGATGAGCTTACTTATGGAAATAAGATGTGGAGCAGAGTTGTCAGTGGATTTTCCTGGAGTAAATTTTGGGCTCATTTTGTCGGTGTGATCAAGGAGTGCAATGATATTTGTAAAGAAAATCAAATGGAGCTGTTAATTGAACCACGTGTCGGCGAAGTAACCAGTAATACAGAAGGATTGTTACGATTATTCGATGCGATTCCCGATGACAATTTAGGGGCGATTCTTGATACTGCACACCAATATGCCCAGAAAGAAAGTTTACCTCTAAGTATCGCTAAATTGGGTTCCAAAATTAGATATGTGCATGTTGCCGATAATGATGGTCGGGATAATCATCATTATAGTATTGGTGATGGGACGGTAGATTGGGAAGGAGTATTTCTTGCTCTCAAGGAGGAAGGGTATCAAGGCTATTATGCCATTGATCTGGAGAAGCTTCCCAACCTGGGCTCCGAGTTCATTAGAAACAAACGGCTTTTGGAACAATTTGCCGAAAGATATAATTTATAAAACGTCGAATTCTTATGAAAGAAAGAGCAAAAACAAGGAAAAGGTTAACAACTTATGATCTTAAACAGATATTTTAAAGATTAAAGCTTTTTGCGTTGTATCCTTTTTAAAAGGTCCCAATACAAATATAGTGTTTGACTGGTATTAGGCTATCAATATATTGTAATCGGGATAATTAAATCAAAAGACAACGCAAAAAGCCAATATTAAGGAGTGATTTGATGAAGTTTTTATGTTGTTGGCTTTATGCAATTGATAAGTACGGTTTTCCACCAAGTATTCCGGATACTTTTTCCGCTCTTCGAGAAATGAAGGAACTGGGCTTTGACTATGCTGAATTAGAAGGGGTATCAGGTCCAAACTTGATTAGCGTATACGAGGCGCGTCATGAGATCAAGAAAGTATTGGATGAGATAGATCTTCGAGTAATTAATTTTGTGCCGGTAATCCCGGAATTACGGGAGCTTGATAACGAAAAAAGAAAATATGGACGCGAGATGTTCGAAAGAGGTTTGGAAGTCGCCAAAACGATCGGTACCGAGTTTATCCAGATAGATAGTTTTCCACCATGTTTAGAATGTCTGGATGGTGTGCAATATGATAGTGAGAATGTAACCAATTATGGCGCAAGATGGCGTTATCGAATGGCGCCTGAATTTAGTTGGGAGCGGCAGTGGGAAGTTTTGGTTGAAAGTGTAAAGTGGTGCGTGCAGAAAGCTAAAACCGTTGGTCTAAAACTAATCGTTGAACCGCGGGTGGGCGAAATTATCAGTAATACCGATGGAATGCTTCGTTTGATTGAAGCAGTTAATGAACCAAATCTTGGCGCCATCTTGGATACTGGCCACCAATACGCCCAGAAGGAAATTTTACCGCTAAGCGTGGCAAAATTGAAAGATCGTCTAATGTATCTACATCTTTCTGATAATGACAGTACCAAAAACGATCATTTTGTTCCTGGAAATGGGACGATTGACTGGATTGGGTTATTTGAAGCTCTAAAGATAAATAATTATCAAGGTTATGCCGGCTTGGACATTGCGAAAACTAATGAGGAATTAAGTGTATCCTACCTTAAAGCCAAGGATATTTTTACTCAATACGCGACGCAAGTGGGTTTATAAATCATTACTTGTGTCAAAAAGGAGGCGGGAGCAGAAAAGTTGATTATTTCCGGGACAAGCAGAAACAAAAATTAAGGAGGAAGAATTCATGTCGAGAAAAATAAGCGTCTTTTTAATTATTGGCCTACTCTTGGTTATGTTAGGTGTTAATATGACATCCTTTGCTAAAACAGAGACCCTAAAAGTGACCGCGGAAGCTTGGTATTTTAATAAGTATCCGATGGAAGAAGCGGCACAACGTTTTCAAGCTGATCATCCGGGTGTTACTTTTGAATGGTCTAAGGCAGGCGATTTTGAAGTTGCGCCTTTAATGCTTGCCTGGTCCCGTAACCGTTACATTGCTGACGTTGCGATTGTCGCCAGTCCTTCGGAAGCGGTTGCTTTTCAAGCTAAAGGTCTGCTTCTTAGTTTTGATGATGTGTTGGTAGGTAAGTATGCTAAGGATAAATGGCTGCAAGGATTCCTTGATCAATGCACCATTGATGGTAAAGTATATGCGATTCCTTCTGACGCTGAAGTGATGACCCTTATTGGGCGGAAAGACTTTGCTAAAGAAGCGGGATTAACCGATGCCAACGGGAATATTATTCCCGCTAAAGATTTAAATGAGTTATATAGTTATCTACAGAAATTAACAGTTAAAGATAGCACCGGTAAAACTACACGTTATGGATTAACTGTTAACTGGTGTTCCGAGTATATGGTTTACGCTTATTTCTCTGGAATCCAAGCGCTGCGGGGGAGTATTTATGATAAAAACGGAAACCTTGATTTTAGCTCTAAAGAAGCCTTGGCTTTGTTGGATTTCTGGCAGAAAGGTGTTAAGGAAGGTCTGATCTCCACTAGTTCTTTGGTGGATCATAGTGGACCGCGCAATGATATGAAATCCGGTTTGGCGGCAATTCTATGGGAAGATCATGCGCGGGTAATTGAAATTGGAAAAGTTGTCGGGCAGGATAAGATGCAGATTGTTCCCATACCTGGCGCTGACACTAATGGGACTGTCTCTTATACTATGAGTTTAATGATCCCCAAAAACGCTCAAAACCCACAATTGGCCAAGCAATTTGTTTTAGAACAAATGAATGCCGATTGGTTTGCTCATGACTTAATGGATAAATGGGGCAAGTTGTTGGGGTTAAAAGCCAATATTGAGGCTCGTCGGGACGATCCAATATGGAAGACCGTATATAGTTTAGCCGACAAATCGGTTGGACTTCCCAAAACAGTTGATCATGCGAAAATGGTTGATATCATGACCGCTGAAATTCATAATATGTTGAAGATGCAACAAACTCCGGAAAAGACTTTGGCTAATATTCAAAAACAGATCAAGCCATTAAACCTGAAACCGATCAAGTAGATTAATTATCAGTAACCTACAGGCCAGGACTGTTTTAAAACAGTCCTGGCCCTCCTGGTATAGGATTAAGGAGTGTGAGTTATGGTAAAACGAGACCCACGCAAGCGAAACAATTTTATTGTCTCTTGGTTATTTGTCTTACCAGCTGTTTTATTAATGGGCGCTTTTTTGCTATATCCTTTATTATCGGCGTTGAGAATCAGTTTTTCCGAATATAACTTTGTCTATTCCGAAAAACCAGTGTTTAATGGCTTAACAAATTATATAAAACTATTCCAGGATCCTCATTTTCTTGTAGCATTTAAGAACACTATTTATTATACGTTGGTCTTTTTCCCTTTATTTATGTTGATTGCTTTATGTTTAGCCTTATTATTGAATTCAAAAGTTAAAGGAAATGGTATTTTTCAGACTGCAATCTTATTACCGATTGTCGTTCCTCTCTCGCTGGCAGGCATTATGTTTACCTGGATCTTTAGTCAGGATTTTGGAATTTTAAACCACTTGTTAGCAAATGTTCTTCATTTACCGAACTTACAACGTTTTTGGCTTGGTGACACTCAGACAGCGATGAATTCATTAATTGCAGTAGGCCTCTGGAAATATACTGGATTTGGGATTATACTATTTCTTTCTGGTTTAAAAGCAATTTCCTCCGATATTTATGAAGCTGCAAAAGTAGATGGTGTGAATTCTTGGCAAAATTTATTCTATATTACTCTCCCTAATCTAAAGGGCTCCTTTTCTCTGGTTGGCATCTGGGGGATCATTCAGGCGATAAAAGTTTACGACCAAGTAGTTGTCATGACTAATGGCGGTCCGGGAACTTCTACCTTAGTTCTTTATTTATATGCTTGGAAAAACGCATTCAGCTTTTTTAATATGGGAATTGGAGAAGCAATTGCCTTTTTTACTGCTGCTTTAGCAATTATTATTTCTGTTGTTTTTAAATTTGTCCTTAAGCCAGAGAAGGGGTGAGTTCATGTTACGAAAAGAAAAAAATAAGAGTTATCGAATTTTAGTGTTTGTAATCGGCGTCATTGCCTCCGTGACAGTTTTGTCTCCTATTATCTGGATTATTTTAACCTCGTTTAAGGATGTTAAAGAAATATATACAGTTCCCTTGACGATTTGGCCGCGTAAATTTGTCTGGACAAATTATCTGACTGTAGTAGAAGGGCTACCCGAGTTTCCAACTTACTTCTTTAACTCAATTAAAGTAACAATTGGCACACTATTGTTAGTGCTACCGGCCAGCGCTGCGGCAGGATATGCTTTAGGACGGCGCGAATTTCCCGGAAAAGCTATTATTAATTTATTTATTATTGCCATTCTTGCTATTCCTTTTCTAGTCTTTTTAATTCCACTTTATATTATTGAGGACATTCTTAATATGCTAGACACCAATATAGGTTTGATCCTACCTTATGCGGCATTAAATTTGCCACTGGGGATTTTAGTAATGCAAGCGTCTTACCGAGAAATACCTTCGGAGCTGGAGGATTCGGCTCGAATTGATGGAGCGAATGCCTTTCAGACTTGGTTTCAAATTATGACTCCTTTGGTTATTACTGGGTTGGCGGCGGTCACTATTTTTACTTTTGTGGCGGTGTGGGAAGAGTATATGTTTGCGCGGACATTTATGGTCAATACTTCCGCCCAGACTTTAGCTGTTGGCTTGCCTTCATTACGGGTGGAATCTAAATCATGGGCCTATGGAACGCTTAGCGCCGCTTTAACCCTTTCGTTATTACCGATTAGTGTCGTGTTTATTGTTTTACGAAAATATTTTGTTGAAGGGGTATTGCGCGGTTCAGTCAAAGGCTGAGCTAATGTTATGTCTTAATTAGAGGGAGAAAGATATCCTTAAAGGGCTTGATCCTGTTTAAAGCATTATGCAATTTCTTAATTAAGTTAAGGAGCTATTTTATTATGAAGGTAAAATTATATAGAAATTCTGAAGAACTAGGAAAAGAAGCGGCGAAATATTCCGCTACCGTTTTAAATAAAGCGATTATAGAAAAAGGTAAGGCTAGATTACTCTTATCTACAGGCGCTTCACAATTTGATACTTTAAAAGCTTTAGTAAAAGAAAACGTGGATTGGAGCAAAGTAGAGATGTTTCACCTGGATGAGTATGTCAACCTTCCTCCGACTCACCCAGCTAGTTTCTGTAGATACCTTAAAGAACGTTTTACTAGCCAGGTTAAACTTAAGGCGACCTATTTTGTAAAGGGAGAAGGAGATCTTGACAAACATATCAAAGAATTGTCAAACCAGATTCGGAAAGAACCGATTGATTTGGCATTGGTAGGGATTGGTGAGAATGCTCATATTGCTTTTAATGACCCTCCTGCTGATTTTGAGACAACGGAGGCTTACATTGTGGTTAATCTTGATGAAAAATGCAAGAAGCAACAGGTGCGGGAAGGTTGGTTCCCGACAGCGGCAGATGTGCCAAAACAAGCAATTTCTATTACTGTACACCAGATAATGCAGAGTAAAGTTATTGTCTCAGCGGTTCCCTATCTAGCTAAGGCTAATGCTGTGAAACTTACTTTGGAGAATGAGATTACCAATACGATTCCTGCTACTAAACTTAAAGAACATCCCGACACTACATTGTTCCTAGATGAAGAATCTGCTTCCCTGGTCAGTAAGGAATTGTTAGCTAAATTCTTCTAAGTAGTCGCCCACCCCAGCCAGCTGGGGCAAGCGAAGGGATGAAAATTGCGATGAGCTATGAGGGATATTTGCCGGATTTTGAGATTTACAGTCGTAAGGTTATCATTCACTACGAGTGACGAGCGACGAGCGACGAATATCGAGAGCTATTTTCTGGGTAGTAATTTAAAAATAGAAAATTAGGAGTCGGATGATGGACGTTTTTGTTGCAACTACTGATATATTCTGGCGAGTACTGGTCGTTTTTTCGTTAGCGCTTTTTGGTATTGCCGCTAGAAAATCTGATGTTTTTAAAGAAGAAGCAAAACAATCTTTGGCTGATATTATGCTTAATATTACCTTGCCTCCTCTCATCTTTGTTTCAATGACGGTTGATATTACTTGGGAAAAGTTACTGTCAGGAATTGTTTCTCCCTTTATAGCGCTGGCGCTCGTGGGGCTCATGATCATAGTAGCTAAAGCTCTTGGCAAGTTGGTTACTATGATGCCCCAGCGGCGTGGAACTTTTTCCATACTTTGCGCTATGCCAAACACTGCTTTCATTGGTTTTCCGGTTATCTTATCTATCTTGGGTCAGGAAGGTTTAGCCTATGCGGTTCTATATGATATTGGGATTACAATCGCTTTTTGTTCGATTGCTATTCTTGCGCTTAAAGAAGGATTAATACAGAAAGGAAGCTGGAAATTCTTAATTAACCCTCCTTTAATCGCGACAGTTTTGGGATTATTCATTAATAAACTGGGAATTAAAATCCCTGACTTAGTTTTGGAACCTCTTAAAATAATGGGAAATGCTACTGTGCCAATTGCTATGCTTTTGATGGGGTATATGCTTGGAGGTCTTCAATTTCAAAGTAAAGCGGTAAACTTTGAATTAGCAATGGTTTGTATTTGCAAACTATTACTCTATCCTTTATTGGCATATTTAATGATGCTGCCTTTTAACATAGACCCTTTAGTAAGAACAGTGGTCATCATTGAGTCTGCTATGCCTAGCATGGCAAGCACGCCCGTCTTGACTCAAAAGTACGGAGGGGATAGTGAATTTGCAGTAACTGCAATCTTTATAACAACATTATTAAGTGTCATCACGATTCCGTTGATGGTTTATTTCTTATTGTAATCGAACTTGTTAACCCGATGAGCAATCTCACATTTCGCACCCTGTAAGCAAAGGTAAGTTAAATTGGTTTTCCGAAAACTGGGTGCGAGATAAAAGCCCAGCTAAATTAAAAGGTACGAAAGTGAGATCAATGGAAAAGGCCATCTTTTTGGTAGCGGTTAATAAAGTAGCAGATTTCTACGGAGAATCAAGATTTCTATGATGCTGACTTTGAATCGGGTGCTTTAACCCGATTTTTTGTTTGCCTAGCAAACAGGGCTTTGGTTAAATCATGCCTTCTTAAATTAGCCAAAACTTTAAAAGAAGACATCATCCCTCTGTTAGCTCGCAGTTTTCTTAGGCTCATTAAGGAGAATGATGTTAATTGAGATTGCTGTTGTTTTCTCAAATAAAGTTATTTTGTGAAAGAAATTAAATTGAACGAATTTGAAGATAGAGTTATAATGGTTTTATTAGCAGGAAAGATTGGAGTGTAGCAACCAGACCGAGGACCATACCTACTAATACTTGTTTAAGATCATGTTCTTTGGTGGTGACACGGGCCCAAGCAACCAGAGCTAGCAGGGGGATAGATAGCAATCCCCAACAACCAGGTAAGATAATATTTAAGGCCGTAACCGGCCCGGCGACAGCGCTGCCATGACCGCTAGCTTTATAGAAAAAATTAACGATAATTAACAATACAACTGTCAGGAAATAGGAAAGCGCAATCGTCTTTAAAATGGGATCAATTCCTTGAACTAAGGCATAAATTAGAAAGATGGAATAAGAAAAAAGAAAACTAATAAAGGAGATCTTTCTTCTAGTAGCTAAGGGTAACCTATGCAGTATGATGCTATCCTGGGCGGTAAGGGCAGGGATTAGCCCTAAGAGAAAAGTGGCTACCAAAAAGTGGAACCTATTAGCCCCTAAAAGGAGTTCTGGTTTGGCGATGAGGGCGCCTCCGAGAACTAGAACAGCTAGATAGGGGGGGCTGCAAATATAACTAATCATTTTGGCCAGGAGTCGTTTGGGATTTGTTGACATTTCAATCACCTCGTAGCTTAGACCAAAGTTTTGCCAATAAGTTGCGAAATTTTGATGCAACTTACTTTTTATTTTACCGTCAAATAAAAGAACGAAGGAAAATCGGGGGAACCTGAAGTGGATGAAAATCAATTAATAATCAAGGCCCAAAACGGGGATAACGAGGCTTTTAGAGAATTAGTGGAAACTCATCAATCAAAAGTCTATCATTTATTATTGGGTTTTTTACGGGACGAATATGCAGCCGAAGAGGTAGCGGTAGAGACCTTTGTTAAAGCCTGGCGGCATTTATCGAGTTTTCGGTTAGAAGCAACTTTTTGGACTTGGTTATATAGAATCGCTTACCGGTCTGCTATTGATTATAAAAGACGTCAAGACCCCGAGAAAAATCTATGTTTATTAGAAGAGAATCTGGTTTCGGAAAAAGCGGGACCGTTAGATTTAATAATTGAAAAGGACCGAAATAAGGATTTGCTCAAAGCCTTGCAAAAAATATCCTTTCAGCAACGGGCCGCTATTATTCTATATTACTTTCAAGGTTTGTCTTATCAAGAAATTGCTGACATTACGAAGCGTCCGATTGGGACGATCCGGGCTGATTTACATAGAGGGAAAAAACGATTAAAAGAGATACTTACCGGAAAATGGAGGGAAGATGGTGAGAGTAAAAGAAGACAAACCCCGTTGGGAAGAAGAGAGCAAATCACCGAAGGAGTTAGATCTATTTTTAGCTGAATTACACCAAAAGCAACATCCGGATGTTTTTTCGGAAATTGGACTCTCTCTGGGATGGTGTCAACAGCAGGCGCCACCGACTTTGACGACAAAGGTAATGGAAAGGATCGTGGAAGAAAGTAAAGGCAAACTTTTTAGCAGTAAAATGTTTTGGGCAGCAAGTTTATTATCTGTATTGATGTTGCTTGTTGCCGCTGGTTTCTTAACTAAGTTAGGAGATTTTAGTGGATTAACAGATACAGTCCGGACGGAAGTGGGTCTTTTCTGGTTAGTCGCCAGTTTAGGTGTGAGCTTATTTACTTTGACTACTTCTTTCTTGGTCGGGGAACAATTGATCGAAAAAAGACTGGGGTTTAATGGAGGGAAGGAAAAATGGATTGGCTGATGATTATGATGACCGCGATGGTTTTAGTTATGCTAATTTTATCGTTTGCAATGAGATATTTTATTCATCTAGAACGAATGGCTTTAATCAAACAAGGTATTATCCCCCCGGCGTTAGTTAATCCCATCCTCAGGCGGGGCTCTTTTGGTTTATTACTTGCTGGTCTAATTACCACATTAAGTGGTATTGGCTTGTCAGCTGGACTATATTATGGATTAGGAATCGGTTTTTGGTTGATTGGGGGATTTGTGCCGACTGGGGTTGGTATAGCTTTGATTCTTGGATATATGCTGGGCGGGGGTCAAGTTGCCAAGGAGGAGCCTGCTCCAGAAGAAAAGGAGGTTACTCCGCCCGTACACGCGAAGTGATGAAAATTAGAGCCAGGCGCCTCGATAGCATCGTAGATTTAAACGGTCAAATCTTTAATAATTGAATAAAGCAATTCCTTAACTAAAAGAGCCACCAAAGTTTTATTGGTGGCTCTTTTAAATTAGGTTAGTATTCTGATTGTTCACGTCGCAACTGTTAGCGCGCGTAAAGTGATGGAAAATGGGACCTCCGATCTGGACAGCTTACAAAAAGACCGCCGTTCAACTACGAGTAACCGGTAAAGAGCGACGAGAGGCTTTTTCAAATGGGTTATTTCTGAACTACCTGATCCCCGGCAGAAATGTCAAGACCACTTCTAAACTTTTTTACTATTGAGCAAGTAGCCGACTTATCTTTTACCTGAGTGACTTTAATCTCAGCCACAGGTTCGGTAATCGAGTCAATAATTTCTCCGGTTGTCGGATCTTTAATTACTTGTAGTAGCTTATGAACTTCAAAACTCATTCCTTCTTTAACCCCATCATTAGAACCGATATTGATAATAATTCTACTGGCATCAGCATAGGCGACCAACGCAGTCAAACCTTTTGGTTTGGCTGGAGTGAAAGCGGTAACCTTTTTCTCTAATTCTTTAACTACTTTATCTACCGCCTCTCTGAGGGCTTTTCCCAAATTAGTGGCGCGAAACTCATCGCTGCTTAGATCGAGAGAATTCCAATCGTATTCAACGGAGATATTAGCTTGCTTCTTTTCGCCCTCCCCCTTTACCGCTGCCAAAATCTCGGCGGAATTAGTATCGACCAAGCGAGCGTCAATGACGACCCGAGATGTGGTGGTTTTGAGGCCGAGACCTTTTCCACCTAGCGAAAGTGCTCCGCCTGTAGTTTTGTTGGTAAATTCGGTGACTTTGCCAATCAGCAAGAACTGAACACCAAGGATCTTTCCAATCTTGGCGGCGCTACTAGCGTCTACGAGGCCGGAAGCGCCAAACTCTTGTTCTTCTAGGACTCTTTGGATTTGCTCTCGTTCCATCACCCGGAATTTTTGAGGGGTTAAATTTAATAAGGCAGTGACTAATTCATCAGAGACTCCAGAACCGACATCGTAATCGCCCCACCAAACCTCATCGATTGAACCGTCATCAAAAGGTAAGACCGCGATCTTATATAGATCTTGGGCCGCCGATACCGGTGTGATTAATAAGATTAATAAAAGGAACGTTACCATAGTAAGTAAAATATTCTTGTTCATTTTTATCCTCCTTTTTTAGAATTGAGAATCCCTTGATGTGAAAATGAAATTTATTCCTTCTTTAAAGCTATGATGAAGGTGGTTTCATCTTCTGTACTAGTTATAGAGACCGATCCGGATCTGCCATCTTCTTTTTCAAAAAAGATAAGGGTTATACCCCCTAAATTGCTGGTTTCAACCGACCAACCTTTATTTTCTAGTTCGCGCTGGTAAAACTCAGCTACTAGTTTGCTTTGGTCTTTGGTGGAAAAGGTGGCGGATGAATTATCTCCGTTTGAAGCGCCCAGATAAGCTTGGATTTCAGCTTTAGGATAGAGGGTAATGTCCCGTGGGTAATCCTTAGGTAGTTTTTCACCAAACGTTACACCACTAACAGTCATAGAAGAACCATCTCTGCCGATCTCTACTTTTTCGCCTGTCATAGAACTGAGAAATTTCCCTGCCAATTTCTCGCTAAAGTTTTGTTTTGGTCGGTAAAAAGCTGATCGTCCTAGAAATGAAGGACGGAGACCAAGAGTAAAACGGAAGATGATTCCCAAGACCAAAAGACTGCCAAGAATGGCAAGACCGATTTGAATTACTTTCTTTTCCAGTTTTAAGGTTCCGGGTTCGCGTAAAGAAAGTACTTGATAAGCCAAGGCGGCGCCGATTACTCCAAGAGGAGCGGTTAATACTACTGGAACGATAAACAGGAAAGCACCCAGGCTACTCAAAATTCCGAGGATTAGACTATAAATCCAGACCATTGGAGGGTCAGTTAGAAAGGATTTAACACTTTTGTTGATGGCTTCTCTTAGGTTTAGGTTTTCATCGACGACAAAGGCGATTGCCATAAGACTAACGAGGAAGAGCGCCGGAGAAACTGCCAGCGAAAACACCCATCCAACTATAGGAATGGCTCCGATAATGCTGATTAAAAAGGAGACAAGTCCAGAAAGAATGGTAATAATTAAAGTGGGTAAAAATTGATCGAAGTGGCCGAAGATTTCTTTAAAATCAGTCTCTTCTCCTCGTAACAGCTTTAAACAGATGAGGATTAAACCGCCAAGAAGCGGTCCGGCAAGGATGCCTAAACTAAGGCAGGAGAGGATAAGTGTTAGTAACGTAGAGATGAAGAGTACCAGAAAGTTTTTAAAATAAAGTTCAAAGATGCGCCGTAGGTTCTGTTGGATATCCATATAGTAACCTCCTTTTTATGTTTAATATAAGATAAATTCTTTATTTTTTTCTTTTTTATTCCTCCTTTATTTCAAGTATTATAACTAAGTAAGTATAGCAATTGATTCTAAACAAATTCTAAACAAAACGAGAAGAAGTGGAATAAATGTACGATATATACTATTAAGAAATTGGGCCAAGTGGTAGTTAACGTTTACGACTATATAGTGTTTAACTAATATTTGAGGGGATTGTCTAATTTTCAAAATTCCTCACTCATAATATATAGACAATCCCTAGTGAGATTATCATTATATTATGGTCAAATCTTAAAAAATTTAATTATGCAATTTCTTAATTTAGGATTTGACTATAATAAAAGGAAGTTTGTCGAGTCTCCTGACTTAGATTTAATATAAAAAGCCATATTAAAAAGCCGCTTTTATCAAGCGGCTTTTTGCTCTAAGGTGCTTTACCTGCATGCTGAGGCTGGTGGAATACAGATGACCTGACCTGGAGAAATGACATTCGGGTTTGGAATCTGTGGGTTGAAGCGGATCAGGCAATCTAAAGGAATTCCATAGCGATTGGCGATATTAAAGAGAGTGTCACCAGAACGGATGGTATAGAGGATTCCTCCCGGCGGACAGGGTACTTGCGGCGGCGGTGTGACGACGCATGCCGAGGCTGGTGGGATGCAGATGACCTGACCTGGGAAAATGAGATTAGGGTTAGTAATCTGTGGATTGAACCGGATCAGGCAATCTAAAGGAATCCCGAAACGGTTGGCAATATTAAACAGTGTATCTCCGGCTCTGACCGTATAGAGAATACCTCCCGGTGGGCAGGGCACAGGTGTAGGAACACAAGCTGAAGCTGGTGGGATACAAAGAACCTGACCCGGGAAGATAGTACTATCGGTTACCTGTGGATTAAAGCGGAGTAAGCAATCTGCAGGGATTCCAAATCGACTGGCAATTCCGAAGATAGTATCCCCTGGTCTAACCGTATAGAGAATACCTCCTGGTGGACATGTTGGTGTCGGAGCGCATGCTGCTTGTGGAGGAATACAAATGGTCTGTCCTGGGAAGATATTGTTAGGGTCAGTAATCTGTGGATTAAAGCGGAGCAAACAATCTACAGGAATTCCAAACCGACTGGCAATACCAATTATAGTATCGCCTGCTCTAACTGTATAGAGAATACCTCCCGGCGGGCAGGGCACAGGTGTTGGCGCACATGCTGAAGCTGGTGGGATACAAAGAACCTGACCCGGGAAGATGACATCGCCGGTAATCTGCGGATTAAATCGACGTAAACAATCCAAAGGAATTCCGAAACGATTAGCAATGCTAAAAAGGGTATCACCTGCTCGTACCGTATAAAGAATACCACCGGGTGGGCATACAGGCTGGTTCACCTCAGAGACTTGGTTTTTTTCTATAATGTTTTCTTCTTTCCTTTCTATATTTTCGGACATTTAGGCACCTCCTCATTAACTGAGTACTTATAAATCCTGTTATAAAATATTCATAGGGTTGGCCGGAGGCACCAAGATTTCAGCACAAAAGTCTATTACTTATGAATAAAAAGCGAAAATAAAGCCGCAAGTTGAAGACAAGAAAGAAGGTTTAATTAAGGTTGAGGTCTATGTTGATTAAATATCGGAGTTCTTTTTTATTTACCACCGGTTTGTTAATTTCGGTAATTAACATGATAATAGGGCATGTAAAATGAATAAAAAAATATTATCAAAAAAGGCCGCCAGATTGGCGGCTATTAAACGTGAACGGATGTAAGGCTTTAAATAGTTTATGGATAATATGTTCAATGATGATTAAAAGGCAACACCTTTGCTACTTTCAGTAGTGTCTTTATTATCAGCAATGGTTTGTTTCAGGAAGTTTACTAGTAGGGCAGTAACCACAGTACCCGCAGCCAAAGCAAGCAAATACAAGCCAAAATTACCAATCATCGGAATAACAAAAATACCACCATGGGGAGCACGTAAAGTACATTTGAAGAGCATGGACAAGGCGCCTGCTGTTGCCGAACCAATCATAATAGAAGGGATAACTCGTAACGGATCAGCAGCGGCAAATGGGATTGCGCCTTCAGTAATAAAGGAGGCTCCCATGATCCAGGCAGCTTTACCTGCTTCGATTTCCCGTTTGGAATATTTGTGAGGGGCAAGTAGCGTAGCTAAAGCTAGACCAAGCGGTGGTGTCATCCCTGCAGCCATGATGGCGGCATGGGGTTCTAAAATGTTTTCAGAGATCATAGCCAATCCGAAAGTATAAGCTACCTTGTTGACCGGTCCCCCCATATCAAAAGCCATCATTAAACCTAAAACAATACCAAGAATCACATAACTACCTGTACTGAGCCCCCGTAACCATGCGGATAAACCATCCATTAAGGATTTGATTGGTGTTCCAATTACGATTACCATTAACAATCCGACAATCCCAGAACAGAGCAAGGGTATAATTAGTACAGGCATCAGTTTGGCTAAAGCCTTAGGAACCGGCCAATTTTTTATCCAGAGCGCAAGATAACCGGCGAGTAGCCCACCGATTATACCACCTAAAAAGCCAGCGCCGATGGTAGAAGCAAGCATTCCGGCGACCATTCCGGGAGCAATACCTGGCCGGTCGGCAATAGCAAACGCGATAAATCCTGCCAGAACCGGTACCATTAGACCAAAAGCAGTACCGCCAATGTTAAAGAGATACTCAGCAAGTGATCCGGTTTCCTTAAATCCTTCGTAACCTCCAATGGCAAACGATAAAGCGATTAAAATACCACCAGCTGTAACAAATGGAATCATGTAAGAAACACCAGTCATTAAGCTAGTTCTTAAATTCACTTTTGATTTAGCCATCCAAATAACCTCCTTTTTTTCTCCTTTTTTTCTTCGTGGGGGTTGTCCCCAGAAAAGTTTTCTTCTAAATCATCACCTTCCTTTTCGACAAGTTTTACTGCCTGTAGGATGAGGGCTGTGGGATTTTTGATTGCTTCTGAAACCCCACATTTAAGAACAGGTTTTCCCCAAAATCGGTCTTCGCCAGAAATAGACATATCTACTGCTAAGATAATTGCATCGGCTGATGCGATCTCTGCCTCAGTCAGTTCATTTTCAATCCCCATGGAACCTTGAGTTTCTACTTTGATGTTATAACCAAGTTCAGCGGCGGCTTCTTCTAAAGCTTCTGCTGCCATATATGTATGGGCGATCCCTGTTGGGCAGGCTGTTATACCAACCAATTTCATCCGGGTCACCTCCTTTCGCTGACAATACTTATTTTCGCGACTCGATTGCTCGTAGTACTTCTTCAACTGTTTTGGCCCGGAAAAGACGTTCTCTAAATTCCTGATGAATGAGCATCCGAGAAAGGGTAGCAAGGATTTTTAAATGTTGCTGATCGCTATTTTCAGGAACAGCAATTAAAAATATAAGATGGGCAAGGGAATGATCAGCTGATCCGAAATTTACGCCTGGTATTGACTTCCCAAAGGCAACAGAAGCTTCTTTTACCGCTGTGGATTTTCCGTGAGGGATGGCTACCCCCATCCCCACTCCGGTACTGCCTAAAGCTTCTCTGTGGAAGACTTCATTAATATATTCGTCTTTATTCAGTAGAAACCCATTTTCTTCAAGCAAATCAGCTAATTCCTTAATGACCTCTTCTTTCGAAGAAGCATTCAAAGTCATTTTAATTAAGTTAGGATGCAAAATTTCAGTAATCTTCATTTTCTCCTCCATCAAGTTAAATTGAGTATTCGCCTAAATACCCAATTAGGAATTTCCTCAAATGGTTATTAAAGACGCTTGATCACAATTGATTTCATAAAAGTTGACACCTTCTTAGCATTAGGTCTTAATACAGAAGTTCCTAACTCAGTAACTGCTAAAGTTCCGGAAGCAACTCCAAAACATAGCGATTTGCTTAGCGAATATCCTAATATTAATCCATAAACAATTCCGGCAACTAAACTATCGCCCGCTCCCACTGTATTTTGGGGTTTTACTACCGGTGGTCTGGCATGGAAGGTGCCTTCGTCACAGGCAAGGACAGCGCCCCTTTCACCTAAAGAGACAACAACAACTTCAATTTTGTAAGTTTTTCTAAAATCTTCTGCAGCAGCAGCAGCTGTTTCTTCAGTGGATATCTCTCGCCCCCACAGCTCTGAAAGTTCATATTGATTGGGTTTGATCATATACGGGGAAAAACGGAGTCCTTCTCTTAAAGCAGCTTCTGAAGTATCCAAAACAGTTTTACAACCATATTTTTTAGCAAGGAGAATTAATTCCCCGTAATACTCGGGTGGGCAGCCTTCAGGAAGGCTACCGGCAAATACCAGAAATTTACTTTGTTGCGCATAATGGTCGATTTTTTGGCCCATTATTATTTTTTCTTCTTCCGTTATGAAGGGGCCAGGTTCATTTATTTCAGTTTCATTGTTAAATTGCGGGTCAATAATTTTAATATTCGTTCTGGTTTCACCAGAAACAAAAATGGGATCAATTGTTAAGTTATCATCTTCAAGCATTTTAATTAATTCACGTCCACTTATTCCGCCGAAAAAACCTAAAGCTTGTACTTCGACGCCAAACCCTCCAAGAATTCTTGCAATATTAATTGCTTTACCGCCCGGATCAATTCTTAACCGGTTTACGCGGTTGTTTTTGCCATTAGTAAAGCCAGGAATCCAGTAAGTCTTATCAATTGCAGGGTTGGGGGTAACGGTAGTGACAAACCGGTTATTCATTTTGGCCCTCCTTTTAATCTATGTTTGTTTCTAATGCTTTTTTAGAATGATGTTTCGATCACAGAAATGTCCATTAACTTAGCTATCCGGCAATTTTCTCCACTCTAGTTAGAAGCATTACTCGGCGATTATTACTTGTATCCCGATGTTTTCCATCTCTTTTTTCATGTGCTGATCGAGCCCGGAATCGGTAATTAAAATATCGAGCTCTGATGGTGACGCAATTGCGGTCAAACTAATATTTCCGAATTTGCTATGATCGAGGAGAGCTATTACTTGTGAGGCGCCTTGAATCATCGCCCGTTTGGTAAAGGCTTCGGTTAGATCGGGGGTAGTTAGCCCTTTTTCGAGAGTGAATCCATTGGCTGCAATAAAGACTTTGTCGGCATGAAAATTTTCTAAATTTTGTTGGGTTAAAGGTCCTACTAACGCTTGAGTATTGAATTTGACATGACCGCCTATGATTACCATCTCAATTCCATTGTTCGTTTCTAATTCTTGAGCGAAGTTTACCGCATTAGTAATTACGGTAATTTCCTGTTTGTCTTTTAAATGCTTTAGTACTTGTAGGGTAGTAGTACCGGAATCAAGGATAATTGTCTCTCCATTTTTCACAAGACTGGCTGCCACAGAACCAATTTTCTGTTTTTGTTCCAAAAACTTATCTTTTTTATCCACATATGCTGGTTCAAACTTACTTAACGTAGCTAGAAGGGCGCCCCCGTGTGTCCGTTCGATCATTCCTAACTCCTGTAGTTCATTGAGATCTCGTCGGATAGTTGCCTCGCTTACAGTTAGTAGTTTTGCTAGTCCGCTCACAGACATACTGGAATGTTGCTTTAAAGCCTCAAATAATTTCTGTCGCCGTTCTTCTGGGAACAAATAGAAACCTCCTCTAAAAGTAAAATGTTTGTAATTATAACTTTACAATACAACATAAATGAACAAAATCCTTCATAAATGAAAAAAATATGATCAAATTTGCTCATATAATATAAATATATAATAATTTTATTAATGGTTAACCTCCAAATATTGACCCCAAGCCTCATAATTGAAAATATTAATTGAAGCGGGATCGGGATGGGGTAGATAGTAAAATTATGTTTTTGAAGAGAAAATTTGGTGTAAGCAATAAAGTAAGAAGGATAACATAGACTTAGAGACGAAAATTTAAAGAAGGGTTTATGAGAATCAGAGCAAGGTAAATCGGCAAGCACAAAGGATTAATCTTCTGGTGAACTCTTTAATAATTGAAGTAGGCAATCCCTTAATCTTGCGAAGGAGTGTTGTAGTTGTTTAAAGCTGTAATCTTCGACTATGGATGTGTTATCTCTACTGAGCAGGTTAAACATGAAATTGAGGCGATGGTAGATCTGATTAAAATTAGTGAAGATACTTTTAAAAGCTATTATTATCAATATAGGTTGGAGTATGACAGGGGTATTTCCGGAGAGGAGTATTGGAGTAAAGTTCTTTCTGCCTGTAAAGTAGATTATGATCAGGAATTAATTGTCAAGTTAATCAATCATGATCTTAAAAGTTGGACAGTTACAAATCAGGCCATGCTTGACTGGGCAGAGGATTTGAAAAAGAATGGTTATAAATTGGGAATCATCTCTAATATGCCAAAAGACATTTTAAAGTATATGAGAGAAAACTTTTCCTGGCTGAAAAATAAGCTTTTTGATACAGTGATCTTTTCTTGTGATCTACGAATTTGTAAACCGGATCCTTTAATTTATCGGCAATGTCTTGACAATTTAGCTCTTTCCCCAGTAGAATGCTTGTTTATTGATGATTCTGAAATAAATATACAAGCAGCTAAGGAAATAGGGCTAAATGTTTTTCATTACCGAGGTTTAGAAGATTTAACTACTTTACAAGCAATGTTTGTTAAGTAAAACTGGTCGCTTTATTTTCATCCTTTCACGTGCCCCAGTATGCTGGGGTGGTTTAAAAAATGCGTTGACAAAGGAGTCTTGAAATGAAGAAGTTTCGAAAATTCCTTTCCAGGTTATGCTTAATCTTGCTTGTTATTATCGTATTGTATTTTGCTTTCGAGATCATAAAAGCCTGTCTTGTTACACCTAGAATAATGGAAAAAGCATTGAAGAATGTAACAACGAAAGTTAGCGATTTAAACCAGTGGCAATTAAATGCCTTACTGGCAATAGAAGATCCTAATTTTTACGAGCATAAAGGAGTTGATCTGAGGACGCCCGGCGCCGGGCTAACAACTATTACCCAGAGTTTAACCAAAGTGTTTTATTTTAATCAATTCAAGCCGGGATTGGCGAAAATAAAGCAAACTTTGATTGCCAGATATGTAGTAGATAAACTAGTAACCAAAGATGATCAACTGACTCTCTTTCTTAATACCATTTATTTGGGAGAGGCCAAGGGAAAAGCTGTGTTCGGGTTCGAGCATGCCGCCAAAGCTTACTACAATAAAAGAGTGGGCAATTTAACAGAAGACGAATATTTATCAATCGTAGCAATGATTATTGCGCCTCACAATTTCCATATTGTAGACTGTCCGGATGCGAATGCCGAACGGACTAAAAGAATTAAAAAAGTGATCTCTGGGGACTACCAGCCAAAACATCTGATGGATCTTTACTATGGGGAACTGGACGAAGAGACTCAGAAGGGGTTACCACCTGCTTCCTATGTTCCTTCCTCAATAAAAGCTTGGTGTTTAAAAAGCCTACAAAGCATTAAGGTTAAATTAAAAATGCTCTTCCAATGGTTGCTCCAACTCCTTGTGACCGGGAAATACTACTTAGAAAATACATCTCGCAGCTCGTCACTCGTCGCTCGTGTTGAATGACAGCCTTGGTAAGTAAGCGTAGGTCCCAAAATCC
>ENA-UOOK01000754-UOOK01000754.1-fermentation-metagenome-genome-assembly--contig:-NODE-754-length-43287-cov-25.656458_pt1 | contig 43287 bp, 32 predicted proteins | sample MGYA00245777_ERZ724023 | MGnify/ENA primary metagenome ERZ724023 (study PRJEB28704, sample SAMN03018312) | fermentation metagenome | biome: anthropogenic terrestrial biome; feature: soil; material...
AAAGAGTTACGCCGTTACGTAACTTTTGCAAAGTTATACTATTTTTTCTGATACAACAATCATTTTTAAATATTTATTTTTTCAGTAAATAAGTGGAAGGCTTCTAAATTTTCAAATTAAAAGCTGTATACTTGCAGGCAAAAGGAGGTCATCACATGAACGAAATAACTGTAAAAAGAAATATCACCCGGATAAAACTCAAACGGACACTGTGGATGAAGCGTTTGATGAGGTGTGGGGATTGTTTGAAAAACGCTACGGATATAAACCATAATACCTTCCGGAGAAAAAGGGCAGAGCAACGAGGAAAAAGATTACTCCACTAATAGCGAAACATGAAACATATCCTTGACGATAATTCCGTCCTCAAATAATTCGTATGCAAAAACCCATCTTTTCTCAAATACGGCACACCTATAACCTAACAATCGCCATTTTCTAAAACGGCATAAAGGATAATCTACCGATACATGGAGGGATGTTAAAAAGTCGCTTATACGATCGATGCGCCGCATAGCCGCTTCTTCCGATAATTTCAACTCGAAAATCAAATAATCTTTCAAGTCATCTATTTTATTGGATACGGATGAGGATATGAGCACTTCACGCATGGTTAAAGTGCGCCTTGACACGGCTTCTTAGTTCGTCTATAAATTCATCAACCGGAATGGCATGACATGCTTCCGCGGCTTCCTGGAAATTTTTCTTCTTTTCCTCGATGACCGTGGCGTAAGGCAGTGTCTTGATATACTCGATCAATTTATCAGCCTGATCGTTACCTCCTTCTAAATCTATAACAATTGTTGCCATATATCATTACTTGTTTCCCGCAAAGATACTACTATTTACCAATCTTACATCATTGTCGTTGAATAAATTCTCAATCAATCACTCGAAACAACCGGGGGGTGCCGCCCGAAGCGACGCCCCCGGAATCATTTCCTTTCTCCAACCTCTATCCTCTATTCTCTATCCTCTAACCTCTATTCACCAACCGGTAGGTGCCCGACCCCAGTTCGATCTCGATGCCCGATTCGGTTTCCTTCACGTTGCGCACACCCGCCCCTTCAGGTTGAGCTATATTCAACGATTTCGGTAGTTTTACTACGGCCGAAGTATTTCCGGGGATAACGATATCCCACGAAAACGATCCGTCCTCTTTCCGCCATTCGCTCTTTATTTCTCCATACACCGAATGATAAGAGGCTTTTACATGCGACAAACCGTCGGGGAATACCGGCTCCATGAGCAACTGCTTATAAGCGATACTTCCCGGAGCGTTCTTGATGCCGGCCAGGTCTTCGTAATACCAGATCAGCAAATCCCCCAACAACATGACATGATTTCCGGAATTCATCGCAGGATCGGCCGTATCGCCGTTCCATAATTCCCAAATGGTCGTCGCCCCCTTGTTAATCATATATCCCCAACTCGGATACGTTTCGTTCGTGGCGATTTTATACGCCAGATCGACCCTTCCGTATTCGGTGAGCCCACGCATCAGATGCTGTATTCCCAACACACCGGTACTGACATGCCCGTCGAAATCGACTTCCGTCTTCCGCACAATGTTCTCGAAGACTTTCTCCTCATATCCTTCCGGCACCAATCCTAAACGAAGCGAAAGAATATTCGCCGTCACCGTATTATTATCGTACAAAGCCGAATCGGTATTGAAAAAACGCTGATTATAGGCATCCTTGATCTTTGCTGCGAGCTCCTTATAACCCGCTATATCGGCTTGATTGCCGGTAATGCCGGCAAACTCCTGCATCAGGTTCAGCAGACTGTAATACATGGTGGTACTCAATATCGCTCCCGCCGTTTTGCGCGAAGGATCCTGCGAGTGGATCAACTCCTGCGATTCGGGCGGCATACACCAGTCGCCGTACGTATCTTTCGTCAGGATATAATCCTGCATGGAGACCTGTTGGATATGTTCAAGGAAGCGTTTCATGGATGCATAATGTCTTTTTACCGGCTCCATATCGCCATATTGCCGCCAAAGCATCTTCGCCGCATAAAAATAGGCCGCAGGCCAGGTTACATCTTTATCATAAATAGTCCAGTAACGCGGCGAAACATCCGAAATATCGCCTTCGGGACTTTGCGAATCCTCGATGTCTTGCAACCACTTGGCGTAAAGCAATGCGTTGTCGAAAACGAAAGCTTCACCGAAGCAGCCCGTCACACGGTCGCCAAGCCAGCCTTGCCGTTCGTCGCGCTGCGGACAGTCCGTGGGCATGCCTCTGTAATTGCTTCGTATGCCCCAATAGGCATTCTTGAACAGTTGATCGATGAGCTCGTTGGATGTTTCGAAACGGCCCGTAGTCTGCATCCTATCATAAATGACCTTACCCGTGAAATCCGATAAGGACGGTTGTTCATCCAGCCCCGCAATCTCCACAAAACGGAAACCATGGAAAACAAAGGATGGCTCCCAACGGAACGCCCCGTCTTTTGCGGGAATATATACATCCGTCACCTTCGCGCTCCGCAGGTTTGCCGTATACAGCGTACTGTCGGCATTCAGCGTTTCCGCAAAACGCATCGTCACGGGCTGTCCCTGCTTCCCTTTCAGATTGATGTTGAGCCATCCCACCATATTCTGCCCCATGTCTAAAATAAACCGTCCATCCGAAAGCCGGGTTATATGAACCGGGGTGATCTCGTCCTGCACGGTAATATTCGGATTGGGCTGCGCCGTTAGTTTTCCTCCCGGAGCCTCCATAATATCCGCTTGTAGCCATTCCGTATCATCGTACTTAGCCGTGTTCCAATCCGGAAGCTCGAGGCGCGCATCGTATTCCTCCCCGTCGAATTCATTATTGGCGACAATCGGGCCTTTGGAAGTCACCCGCCACGATTCGTCGCTGACAATCGTATCCGTCGAACCGTCGGCATATTCGATATTCAATTGAGCCAGCAAGCGCGGGAGGCCGAATATCATCGTGGGAGATTCGCGCATGCCGAAATAACGGCCGTTACCCAGTTTCACCCCCAGCAGGTTATCGCCTTTTCCGATGAGCGGCGTCACATCATACACATTATAATAGACTTTTTCGGGATACCACGAAACCGTCGGAGCCAATACATCGTCCGATACACGCTTTCCGTTCAGGTAAGCTTCATACGCTCCCAACCCGGAAATATACAACACCGCCCGCTCGACCTTCTTTTCCGCATGGAACGGTTTGCGAAGATAACGCGCCGCCAAACGCGTATTGCCTTTGTTCGTTTCTCCGGGATTTGACATCGTGTCTTGGCCGATCCATTTTGCCCGCCAGTCCGTGGAATCGAGCAACGCCGTCGACCAATGATTGATGGCGCTCCAAGCGGTTTCGCCCTGATTCGTCGCCACCTTTACCCGCCAATAGTACGCTTTTCCCGAAGAAAGTTTTCCCCCTTCATACGGAATAAGAATCGACTCATCGCCTGATGCAATGCCCGAATCCCATAAAAGATTCTTTTCTTTTTTCAAATCTTCTTCGGAAGATGCCACTTGAATACGGTACGATTGCTGCCGTAAATCAACTCCGGGAGAAGTTATCTGCCACGAAAAACGCGGCGACGGCGTACTCACCCCCTGGGGGTTTTCCTGCATTTCGACTTTTAAGGATACAACCTGGAGTTGTCCGCTTTGGCATCCTGCCAAACATAGCATCAGCAGAAAGCCGATAATAAATGTTTTGTGTTTCATTTGTTTTGAATTGATTTTATGTATAGATATTCATCAATTATATCACACCACATAGAGATGCAACATTTGGCATCTCTACAATAGGCTTATCGATGATAATTATTTCATGCATATGATTAGGCATTATTACAAATGCGCCCAATCTCACAAATGGAAAATGCAGAGGGATATCCTCCCATTTCATTAGAACTATTCGATTTTGAATTCATATTTTCCCGCCGGCGCCTCGAACAGCACGTAGCCGTTTTTTCGAGCGATTTCTTTCGCGAAACCGGAAGCTTCCCCCACAGCCGCTCCCTCTTCCGTGGGAATCCACACCGTGGCGGCGGTATTGGGCGGAACCGTCAACGAAAGACGCAGCCCTCCGTTTTCCCGCGTCCAATGCGACCGGATGGTTCCCGAGGGAGAGTCGAACGAGGCTTTGGCCCATGAAAGAGCCGTATCTTCCGGCCGGGGTACCCGCACGATAAACTTCCGGAATCCCGGCACGGCGTCGTCCCGACGGATGCCTGCCACGCCATCGATATACCACGCGCCGGGATAGAGATAAGAACTATGGAGCAGCGAATGTCCGGGCAAGTCTTTCTCCCACATTTCCCAAATAGTCGTTGCTTCGTTATCCCGCATAAAGCTCCACCCAGGATAATCGGTTTTCGAGGTCATGGCATAAATCAAATCGTCGCGCCCTTCGTCGCGCAAGACTTTGAACAACATGGCGCCGGCCGTAATGCCGACATGAATATGCCCGTTCCTGTTTACGAGAATCTCTTTTTCAAGCCTATCGATGACGGTTCGGCGCAATTCGGGCGGCATGACGTTTCCGTATAGCGCCGCGGCCAGATTGGCCATGGATCGATCGGCATAACTATGATCCTCCGAATCATAAAACGCGGCATGAATGGCTTTGGCCGAAGCTTCGGCCTGGCGCTCCCACTTTTCGGCTTCCGCCGTGCACCCGATAACACGGGCAATCTTTGCCGCCGTGCGCAAATTATACACCCGGTAGCAATTGTTCAGGCAAAGCGTTTCGGGCTTGTCGTTGTTCATTCCTTCGGCCGTCGCGTTGGGCCAGAGCCAGTCGCCGAGGAAATCCCACGAGCCGCCGTAACGCTGCAATAAATTATTTTCGGTATGCGAATCCAGGAAGTCGAGCCATTTGCCGATCATTGCAAAATTCTCCTCCAAAACGCGCGTATCGCCATAATGCCGGTACATGAGCCAAGGCAAGGTCACCACAATGCCGCCCCACGCCGGGCCTCCCCCGCCGTGATACGTAGGCGCACTCTGCGGCAACACGCCGTTACCGAAATGACGGCCGCTGCCGGCCTCCTTGCGCGCCCAAGCCGTGTCGTTCATATTGCCTGTCATCGGCTCCGTACCCTGTACATCGCGCCAATCTTCAAGCCATTTGGTATAAAAGGCTCCCATTTTGTAATTGAACATCCCCGTCTCGGACGTGGCATGCGCGTCGCCCCCATATCCGAATCGTTCCCGCTGAGGGCAATCGACCACATATCCGCCAAGCGAAAGATTTTCAAATGTCCATTTCACCGTACTATAAATCCAGTTTTGTAACGGATCGGAACATTCGAAAGTCGCGGCATCGTCGAAAGCGGTACGAATCATCCAGCCTTCAATATCGTTTAACGCCGGGGCAGAGGATACTCCCCGGATGGTGATCCATCGACCCGAACCGTAATTGAAACGGTTCCGGAAAACACCCTTTCCCGATTGATCCAATACATAAGCGCTTTGCAATCCGAACGTCATTTCCTCTTGCTCCCTTTCGGAGAACAAGAAGCGGACGGTGTCGCCGGGATTTCCCTTGACGGCGATTTGCACCCATCCCGCAAAGTTCACGCCCATATCTACCTTGTAGGAACCGTCAGAGCGCTTTTCCACACCGGCGGGAGGCACTTCGTAAAGGCGGTTCGTCTCCACCTGCTGCGCCGAGAGGGTTAATCGGGGATGATAAACGATCGCCTTTTTCCAGTCGCGATCATCCAAAGAAATAGTATTCCAATTTTTGATTTCTTTATTCGCGTCCCAAATCTCACCGCCGTATCCGCCCACGCCGAAGCCCCAGTTTCCGTTCAGTTTATTCGGACTTGGATGCGTTTTCCACGATTCGTCGGTCGCTATCCGCATCATTCGTTCACCGTTTGTATTATAGATATCCGCCTGGGCAACGACTATCGGCGTACGGGGTTTGTCGGAAGTAACATACGGAGCGTAAATCGACCAAGACATTCCCAGCCATAAACCGATGACATTTTTGCCCGGTTGCAAAGCAGGTGCAATATCATAAGCCAGATACCTCGCCCGTTTGGTATGATCGGTCACGGCCGGCTCCAATACAGGATGATCTATTTTACGACCGTTGACATATACTTCATGATATCCTACCGACGCTACGAACAGTGTGCTTCTTGCCGGTTTTTTCTTTAGATTGAAAGACTTCCGGAACCACGGATCGTACATTTTGTTGTCGCCCTGCGCAGGATCATACACTTCGGAGGCGCCGATCCATCGGGCGGTCCATTCCTCTTGTGTAAACAATCCCGTGCTCCATTGCGCCGTTTTACTGAAAAGCGATGCGACACCCTTTTCATCTTTTACGGCGACCTTCCAAAAATACGTTCGATCGGATTGCAACGGCTTCCCCTTGTACTCGATTTGTTGCATTTCATCCGAAGCGATCCAGTCGCTGTCCCACATATCGCCGGTATTCTTATCCACCGAAGCCCGCGAATGGCTAACGAATATCCGGTAAGCCGATTGCCGTTGCCCATGCCGGGTATCATCAGCGGCCTTCAAGACCCACCCCAAGCGGGGCCGTGGAACATCCAACCCCACCGGATCGGTCCGATATTCGCAAGTCAAATCGACCGGCACAATGCTGCTCTGCGAATACCCCGCGGATAAACACATCGGCAGGAGTAAAAGAGTAATAAATATTGTCTTCCGGTATATCATTCGTAATTTGTAATTCGTAATTCGTAATTTGTAATTTGTAATTTGTAATTTGTAATTAATTCATAATCTCCTTCTCTGTCTTGAGCCAATGGATACAACGCCCGAACCACTCCCCGAAAGCCGGAGTCTCTCCGAATCCGTGATTGCCTCTCGAATAGATATGCAATTCGGCAGGAACATGGTGCTTACGCAACGCTTCGTAAAAATAGACACTGTTGTCGACAGGAACGAGTCCATCGTCACCGGCATGGATCAACACCGTCTTCGGACTCTCCGTATTTACTTGCAGGTCATTGGTGAAAAACTTTACGGACTCTTCACTCGGATGATCTCCCAATAAATTATGTTTCGAGCCTCCGTGGGTTATTTCATCCGAAAAACTGATAACGGGATAAATAAGGATCATAAAGTCAGGGCGAAGATTTATTTCCCGGTCATTATCGACCAGCAGGGTATCGTAATGAACGCCCAATGACGAAGCTAAATGCCCGCCGGCAGAAAAGCCCATGATTCCGACTTTATCGGGATCGACACCCCACTCCGTCGCTCTTTCACGCACGAGTTGAATCGCCCGTTGGGCATCTTTCAGGGGTGCAAACGCCGCATCCTGTACAATCTGTTCATCCGGCAACCGGTATTTCAGGACAAATGCGGCGACACCTTCTTTATTGAAAGCTTCCGCCACCCGGAATCCCTCCCGTTGAATATGCAGATTCTCGTATGCACCACCCGGACAGATAATCACCGCCGCTTTCGCTTTACCCGATGGGATATAGGCCGTTAAAGACGGATTGGTTACTTTCGAGACAATCAGGTTCCCCCCTTGATCACGGATATGCTCTTCCGGAATTGTCTCTTCGATTTTATCATATAAAAGAATCTCTTTGGGCTGTTGTCCAAAAGCCGCTACCTGAACGGCTAAAAAGATCACGAACAAATAAAACTGTTTCATAATTATTAATTCAATAATTGGTAAGCTCTCGCTTTTCTATATAGGGTTCCAATACTATTTCATTTCTACATACCCTTGTTGCAGAAGAACTCGACGTTGTTGCAAAGGAACTTTTCCTTGTTGCACATCTACTTTGCGTTGTTCGTGTCCTCAACAAGCTACTCCACGATTTCCCGAAAACGATATAGCCCGCCCTTGACAGCCTTCGCCGGCGTCTTGCCGGGCAAAACGATATCGGCCGTACAATTCACGGGAATCTCCACCTGCAATTCCAACACATCTCCTTGCCGTTGCCACTCCACTCGAACGGTACCGTATAATGTTTCATGTGATGCCCGGACAAACGACAAGTCGCCAACAGGCTCGGGAGCTATTATAAAATGCCCGAATCCGCCGGGATGATCTTCAGAGGGACGGATGCCGGCCAACGAACGGTAAAACCATTCCTCAATCGGCCCCATCATAAAATGATTCCACGAATTACCTTTCCTCGGGTCCCACTGTTCGGTGAGCGTCGTCGCTCCAAATTGTATCTGAAATCCGTATCCCGGTACATCACGATGATTATGCATCGTATACATGACCTCGTTCAATCCGTTATCCGCCAATGTCCGGAACAAATACCGGTTGCCCACATCACCGGTCGTCAGCTTATATCCATGCGCCTCGATGTCCTTCACCAAATGGTTCAATACCTCTTCCCTGTAAGCCGGTTCCACCAAATCCAGGAACAAGGGTAAAGCATTGGATGCCTGGCTACCCGTACCGTATTCTTTCCGCCCGGCATCGAAAAACGTTTCGTTAAAAGATTTTTTCACTTCTTTTGCCAATGAAGAATAACGCCGGGCATCTTCGTCTCTTCCGGCCATCTCGGCTGCCTGCGCCAGATAGACGATATCCATATAATAATGTGCCGTCGCGACCAACGGCACGGGGGTATTATGCGAAACGCCGGCAGGCAGTTCGGGATGATAATCATACCAATCGCCCAGTCCGTGAGAGACTATATGACCGGTAGCTGTGGATGACAAATAATCGACATACCTTTTCATCATCTCGTAATATCCGGTAACCAACGACGGGTCGCCATAGTACTGATAATACATGAAAGGAAGGACCACCGCGGCGCTTCCCCATTCGGGCGAGTCCCTGAATCCCCCCTCGAACACCACATACTCGGGTGCGATATCGGGGATCAATCCGTTCGGCAATTGGGCATCCTGCATGTCCCGCAGTATTTTCGGGACAAGCCGGGTAAGGTTGAAATTATAAAATAATCCCGGCCCGTTTAAATGCAGTTGTTCGAGCCATCCTAACTTCTCGCGATGGGGGCAATCGGTAAACACCGCCTGCATATTACTCTTGATGGCATTCACAATAATGCGGTGCACGTCGTTGAACAGTTCGTTCGAACAATGGAAACTGCCGGCGGAAGGAGCCGAGTTGTAAACAAAGCAGGAAAGCGCTTCCGTCCATACCGGCAAGTCGCGTGTATCGGCCGCTCCTTCCGGTTTCGCTCCTTCAATTTGAATATAACGGTATCCGTAATACGAAAAACGGGGACGCCATTTTTCCTCTCCGCCGCCTTTCAAGGTATATTCATAATAATAAGGAGCTCCCGATTGGGATTGATTAATCGATCCGTCGTCATTCAAGCGTTCCGCGACCGTCAATCGTATTTTAGCTCCTCTCTGGCCTTTAACGGTGATAACCGGATATCCCGACAGGTTTTGCCCCATATCCAGCACATACACCTCCCCGATCCGTTGCATGCTTTTTACCGGAAAATAGTCCATTTCTTTTACCGGGGATGCCTGTTGAGGAAGAAGCGTTCCGGAGGGTGCTTCCTGCACCACGACAGGCTGCCACTGCGAATCATCGAATCCGGGCTTATTCCAACCGTCTTGTTCCAATCGCGCGTCATAATCTTCCCCGCCGTACATATCATTAAATACGAGCGGGCTAAAGGCGTATTTCCAATCTTCATCGGAAGTAATGGTTTCTTTCGTTCCATCGGCATAGGTGACCTGAAGCGTAAGGAGCAGGGTGGGCGGGCCGAAACTCACCTGCATCTTCTTATACCTGCCGCCCTGTTCATTGTAGAACCCGTTACCGAGAAGCACGCCCAAAACATTTTCGCCCCGCTTCAAGAGACGGGTTACATCGTATGCGTTGTAATAAACCGTTTTATCGTAATCGCTCCATAAGGGATTAAAAACATCGTCACCCGTCTTTTCTCCATTTAAAGTCAATTCATAATGTCCCAACCCGCTGACATATACGATAGCATCCGCCACTTTCCTGTCGGCGGCAAAGGATTTCCGCAGATAAATGCTTTGTTTCGACAATGGGTGTGTTCTCCGCCATTGCTCCGCCTTTTCCGAGGTTTCCGCCAACCCGTGGAAGTGCCGTCCTTCCGGCAAGCGGGATTGCGCCTTCGTGATAGCGCCGACCCACTTTGCGCTGAGTTGCCCGGAAGCAGGGGCCATGCGGAAACTATTTTTTTCGCTCCATGCCGCCGGACGGTCGTTTTCATCCCACACCCTGACCCGCCAATGGTACTTCGCGCCCGGTACCAACACGGCGTTACCAATATATTTTACATGTTGGCTTTCATGGGAGCGTATCTTTCCCGACGCCCAGATTCTTTTGTTGTCGTTGTCATATAGTTCCAACGCATACGCTGATTGCTCAGAACCGTTTTGTTCCGATTCGAGCATCCATCCGAACCGGGGAGCACCGTCATCGACCAACAATGGCGACTCCTGATACTCACATGTCGTTTTAACTATCTTCAAATCCGCCGCATATACCGTCCCCGCATACCGGCATCCCACGATCAGCAAAGCTAAAAACACGATCGATTTATACCTGAATTTCATTTTATCTTTTTTTATCTCCCGAAGTTCTTTTATCGTGAAGCATTATCCTTTATCGCTTTAAGCCTCTCTTTTAACTATCGCGAAGCACTATCTTTCTTTATCGCCGCAGGCCTATTTCTATCTGATTTCAAACACATATTCTCCCGCTTTCAACGCAAGAACAGTCGCGCCGTCGCCTGATTGATTTGCTTCTATCAACGGATTTTCCCGGAGTGCCCGATTATTTTCCGTGATCCGTTTTCCGTTTAAATACAAGAGAGCGGAGCTATTGGCCGGCACGGAAACCTTATATTCAACGACTTTCCCTTTTTTCTTCCATGAAGAGACAATGCGGCCGTAAGGTCCTTCGTGCGAAGCCTCGAAATAGTCGAGACCGGTAACAAAGTTGGGCTTCAATATCACCCGTTTAAAACCGGGATGCTCTTCATCGGGAAATATACCGCCCAATCCTTTATAATACCACGCATTAATTTCCCCGAACATGATATGGTTCATCGAGATATCGTTTGCGGCATGAATATCCCAGTTCTCGTAAAAAGTCGTGGCGCCGTTGGCAATCCACCACCCCCACGAAGGGTATGTTTCCTGCGAGGCCACTTCCCACGCCAGTTGCGGATAACCGTTTTCGCTCAATGCGTTGAGAATGGTTTTGGTTCCCAACAAGCCCACATCGATATGCCTGTTATCGGCTTCTACCCGTTTGGCAAGATTCGCCGCCACCTTTTCTTCCAATCCGGGCGGAACCAGCCCCCAATGCAACGCCACGCTTTGCTCCGTTTGCAGTCCGCTCCCATACACACCCGTTTCATTATTAAGATACTTGTCATTTATCGCCTTCCGTATCTTTCCGGCCAGCGTAGAGTACTTTTCAAAATCAGCTTGCTTACCGAAAATCTTCGCCGCTTTGGCAAGTATCAGCGCATCCACATAAAAATAAGTAGAAGAGGTAAATTCTTTCGGCGACTGCGATTTCACGGGCACCCAATCGCCCAGTCCCCAATCGGTCAATCCCGAAGGATAAGATTCGTCGATATGGTCGACATAGCGTTTGATATTGTCGTAACAGCGTTCCAATAATCTCGAATCCCCGTAAAACAGATAGATATTCCAGGGAATGATGGCGATGGTGCTTGTCCAGTCGGGCCCGTTGCCCCATTCATACCCCCATCCGTTGGAAGGAATGATGGACGGCAGTACCCCGTTGGGTTGCTGTTCATCGCGATGGTCGGCCAGCCATTTCTCATATACCGTGATTCCGTCGAAGCTATACAATCCCGTTTCAATGGCGATATGCGCATCGCCCGTCCATCCGTTTTTCTCGCGCTGCGGGCAATCGGTAGGGTAACCGAATAAATTGGAGAGATACGCAGCATTTCCAGCCTGCCATATTTTATTCAATGTTTCGTTCGATGAATGAATGTTGCCCGATGCCGGCACATCGCTATGCATGAAATAGGCGGTAAGATTTTCTTTTGATAGCTCCAACGGCCGATCGGAAGTGACTTCCACATATTGGAATCCTTTATAATTAAACCGCGGCATGAATTCATCCTCTCCTTTTCCGCTCAGGATAAAAATATCCGTCTGAAAAGGATCGCTATCATCGGTCGGACGGTAATGCTGGTCGATATTCGACATATCGAGGCGCCCTATCGAATCAAGGCGCTCCCCGTGTTCCAGGCGGATTACCGTCCCCTCTTCACCCGCGACTTTTATCCGGGTCACTCCGGCAATGTTTCTACCGAAATCGAACAGCCAGGTACGGTCGTTGATGCGTTTCATTTCTTTTGCGGGAATCTCCTGCGTGTGGCGGATGGGATGCAACGCTTGTGCCGTAATTTGTCGCGAAGGCGCGGCGCGATTTAAAACATCTTTCCATTGTTTGTCATCGAAATCGGGACTGCTCCATCCTTTATTTTCCAACCGGGCATCGTAGTGTTCGGCCGTATAAATACTGTTGAAAACAAGCGGTCCGAAAGAAGTGCGCCAACTCTTATCCGTGACGATTGTTTCGGTAGAACCGTCCTCATACGTGATATGTACATCCAGGCAAAAGGCAGGGCGGTTACGCCACGGTGCACGGTCGAAAAACCACACCGCCGTAGATTGATGGTTGTACCATCCGTTACCCAATACCACGCCAATGGCATTTTCGCCCCTCTTTATCTGCGCGGTCACATCATACGTAACATATAAATTACGCCGGTCGTATCGTGTATACATAGGATCGAGGCGATGATCCCCCACTCTTTCTCCGTTAATATACAACTCGTACAAGCCGGCTACCGCGATATACGCGCGCGCCGAACGAATCGCCTTGCCTGCGCGGAATTCTTTCCGGAAGTAAGGCGCTTGTTTCACCTGAATGCTGTTTCCGTCGAAACCGTTTCCGTCGCTAATCCAACTGCCCTTCCAACCGGAGGGATACATGATTCCGGTTTCAAAAAACGCCGGTTGCGACCAGTCCGACCATTGTCCTTCGTCATTCAAAACCCGTACACTCCAAAAATATCGGGTAAAAGGTAACAACTCCGGCCCTTCATATACCGCCGGAATAACGGAGGATTCGACTATATCGGATTTCCAACTATTCCCCTGTCCGCCGGCGACCTCTTGTTGATCCCTCCCGACCGACAACTGATAGGCTGTTTGAGACATCCCGGACTTTTCTGATGTTAATTGCCACGTAAACCGCGGCCGGGCTTCATCAATACCCAATGGATTGTCGAGATATTCACATCTCAGGTTATTGACTGTTACCTGGCTCTTCCCCTGAAGTCCATTTAGCATTAAAACAATTGAAAGTAAAAGGATTGTCCGATTCATTTTATGTCTATTCTTATTTATATTTTTCCACCTCTCAGATTTTACGGCATAAAAGTAGCAAATAGATTTCTTCTTTATACTTTGAAATATGATTTTAAGACTATTGTTTTTGACATTTCAGAAACGGTGAATCTATTTATCACTATAATGTTCAGCTGAAGAAAGGACTAAAACAAGTAATCTATCTTCTTCGACAGTATAAACAAGCCTATGTTTGTGGGTTATTCTTCTCGACCATTGTCCTGTTTTATCATTGGAAAGACGTTTAGGTTTTCCTGTGCCGGTGTAAGGATGTTCTTTCAATTCATCGATAAGGCTTTCAAGTTTTTTGTAAGCGCCGACTTCTGATTTTTTCAGTTTAAGAACATCTTTAATAGCAGTCGGAGTAAAAATCACATGATACATTTCTCCACTCGCTTAAGGAAATCGTCCAAGGTTTCATTTTGTTTCATCTCATAGGTTTTTCCATCTTTTGCTTCTTGAACCGACCTGTCGATTTTTTCGAGCATTTCGGGAGTAAAATCCAAATCGTCATCCTCAATCGGAGTAAGCGTATATGCTCTCTTTCGACCCCGTTTAATAACAACTTTTTCTCCCTTATCCGCCAAATCAAATAAGGATGCAAGTCTCTCTCTAAATTCTCTTGAAGTCACTTGGATAATAGCCATAATTTTTAATTTAATCGTGTACCTTTTTGCGTACAAAGATAAATATAAAAAAGACAATAACAAACAGCCTATGTATGAATGCGTCCGACACTCTAAAAAAATCTACCGTTTATTTAAACACCTCCTTAACCGCTTCAAAATATCCGTATCCAAATACATTACAAGGTTGTAAATAGCTTGTTTCTGTCATTCTATTTGAAGTTTTTGAGCATCCCATTTAATCACCTCATTCAGCAAGTAACTTTCGGAACTTAATAAAGCCGGGGCAGCTGAACGCACTGCAAAAATGGCATCCGCAATCAAAGGTAAGCCATTGCGTATGCTATTGATGAAATTAAAATGGTGATCATAATGCCCTCCCCTATACCCATTTTCCACGTGAAAAACAAATTCACGCGCAGATATTTTTTCAACAACACTCACTTCACTAAACTGCTTTAACACGTCAAAATGATTCACATTTGCATCATAGGTCGTTTTTAATATAACTCTATCCCATCCGACCTCCAACGAGCCGTTAGAACCTATAATTGTAAAATCGACGCTCCCCCATTTTTTCGATATGCCATCCACATAATTAGCGCCTAGTTGCAACGTAAAAGAACCTAGAGCATTTCTGTCGGGATAATCAAAATATCCCAACATGATATCCGGCGTATCACGTGAGCCATCAGTATAATGACGTATGCCTCCCGTGCTGTAGACTTTTCCGGGTCCGATCGCATCCATGATATAATGCACGCTTGCCAATACATGAACAAATAAATCTCCGGCGATACCGGTTCCATAGTCCATCCAGTTACGCCACGCAAAAAAACGTTGAGCGTCGAATGGCCGTTTAGGTGCATTTCCTAAAAATCGATCCCACCAGATTGTTTTTTCATTTGCATCATCTGGCGCCTTATAAGCATGCAGTTTGCCGGGCGCTGCAGTAAATTGCCCGTTTATAAAATTCACCGGTCCAATTATTCCCTGATGAATTAATAATCGCGCAGCCCTATTTCCCCATGATGACATTCCCTGGTTACCCGCTTGAAATAGTACTTTGTTTTTTTTCTGTGCCTGAATCAAGGTTTTGCCTTCCTTTAATTTATGAATTACCGGCTTTTCGCAATATACATGTTTACCGGCATCCATCGCTTCAATGGCTATCGATTGGTGCCAATGATCGGGAGTCGCTATAATGACTGCATCTATATCTTTTCGTGAAAGAATTTCTTTATAATCTTTCGTAATAAAGAGGTCATTACCCCACTGTCGTTTAGCATCTTCCAATCGCCGATCGTACAGATCGCAAACACCGATTAATTTTACACCGCCGAGTGACAAGGAAGTATTCGCATCTGCAGTACCCATTTCCCCTTTACCTATTAGGGCGATATTGATAAATGAATTCGCAGACAAGCTCCTTCTACCCTTTTGAGCGGATATAGAATCTGCTGCGGATAAAACCGACGGAATAAATGGTAAAGTTGCCGTTCCGACTGCTATTTTCTTTAAAAAACTTCTTCTGTTCTGTTTATACAATCCATTCATAATCAATTTTATAATATTAACATTACCGTCTCTTTCTTATCGGGACTTTATCTCTAAGCGTAACTATCGGGTTTGAATCGCGTCGACATCTGTTCATATTTTATGGAAACAATGCTTTTAAATGCCTGAAAGATTCTTTCTTTATAGGGACTACATCTTCTTTGGAATCCGATTTTACGAAATCGACATCCACGATGCCCGTTTTCCGCGGTTGCACTTGACTGTTGGAAGCATGTACATGAAAAACATATTTGTAGTTACCATTTTTATCCCGGAATAAATCGCCATGCCCTGATCCATTATACCCTATTTTAAGTCGATCGATTATCGGGTTCCCTCCGTATTTCGTCCAAGGGCCTGTTGGCGAAGCGCTGGTTGCATAACCTACGGAATAATGGATATTTCCAAAATAATTGGCCGAATAAAAAAGATAGTATAAATTTTGATGTTTTATAACCGTAGGGCCTTCCGTAACGGATTGATTCGGATTAGCTTTTTCCCATCCGCTTTCAGCTTCAACACATAATAGAGGATCGGTCTTTATATCCGAAAGATCGCTCTCGAGTTCGGCAACATATATCTTATAAGGCTTATTGACTTCAAATCTCACGTAATACAGATAGGGTTTTCCACTGTCGTCTATAAATAGATAAGGATCGATTTGTGTAGTTGTCCCGGATATTTTGCGAAAGGGAGATGATTGTGTAAAAGGCCCCAAAGGTGAATCGCTATTGGCTATCGCAATTTGTTCATTTGCAGCGTAAGCCATGTAGAGGCTATTTTTATATTTAAAGACTTGAGGCGCCCAAAACCAATCCGTGCCGAATGTTTCACCGCTTTTTAAAGCATAACCCTCCCTTACTCCGGCCGGCCCCTTCCATTCCTGCAAATCGGTTGAAGAGTATACCAAAAATCCCTTGTCGCCACCAGTACCATATAAATAATAGGTATCGTTATATAAGAAGATAGTGGGGTCAGCCAATTCGATATCGGCATATTTTTTTGCAGTTGTAAAGCGAATTTTTTCCAAATAGGTCGTTTTACCTCCCTTGTCTATTACATACGGAAGGATATTATATTGGGTATTCCGTTTTAAATCTGAAAAAAGAATATCCGCGTCTAAAAACTCCTTTTTCACAGGATCATTTTTACTGACTTCCGTTTCGCTATAATGGAAGCCCCATTCCTTCAGTTTATTGACACCGGTAAACGAAATCACTGCCGAATTACTGGTAATGCTCTCCGGATCAACGGTTGCAGTATAAACAAAAGCCGATAAAGTGGTAAAGCTTTTTTCTTCTCCGTATTGAACTGCGCCGTCATCGACATACGCGCGGTAACGATACGTTTTGTCCGGGATTAATCCGACGAACTCAACTCCGAAATGATCTCCCGAAGAGATGGTTCGAGGATGTTTTTCATACCCGTTTCCGTCATCCAGTTCTATCCCGTATTGAGAGATTGTGCCGGTTCCCTTATCCGTAATCTTGCCTTTACACATGGCCGTTATATCACTTATTTGCTCCACTTCAAGCGTTTCGACCTGTGCAGAACGATTGTCTTCTACCGGATTGTTGTTGCACGAGAAAAGCACAATCATAATCAGTAAAAAAATACTTTTCTTCATCTTATTTATTTATAATACATTAGTATTTAAATTTCAATTTAAAAACACAAAATAAAGCCGTCTCTTTCTTATTCCAATATAATTCTATTTTCATTATTTATATGCACATTTCGGATGATACACCTTTCCGTATAACTGTTAGGAGCATGATAGGAAATCTTCAACTTGCCCTGCAAGTCACGGAAGAGCATGGCATGGCCGCCGTCATCGTCATTGAGGGTGGAAGGCAATTGCACCCAAGGGCCAAGAACATTTTCCGATTCGGAAACAGCTTGCCCTATAGTATATTTCCCGTCTTTTCTATTACTTGACCATAACATAACCAGTACACCGTTTTCGAGTTTATGAATGAATGGTGCATCTGTCACATAACATTTTTTATCGGAACAAATAGAACGAACCCAAGGCGCTTCCGAAGCTTGGAATAAGACGAACGGTTCTCCGTCCGTTGTGCGAAGATCAGGAGAGAGTTTCTGGATAACGATTTCACCATCGCCTACCTCCAACCATTCATGACAATATAAAATCCAAGGGACATTGTTATCATCAACATATAAAGCGCCATCAAGGCACATCCAATTATCGGGTGTCAACGAACGGTTTTCCAATGGAGTAAACGGTCCTTTTGGGCTGTCGGAGATTAAGACAGATGTTCCCCGTTTTGCAACCGTTCCGCTAAACGTGACAAATAAATAATATTTCCCTTTATAGGCATACATGTCCGGCGCCCAAAAATCATTTATTCCCCAGAAATCGGGTGTCGCAGTAAAGGCAGCCCCCAAATCAGCCCATTGCTCCAGGTTTTCACTTTCATATACTTTTATCCGGGGATTGTCGTTGGCATACATATAATATTTTTTGTTTTCCCTGTCCACATGAATAAAAGGATCCCTGATATGAATATCCTTGCGGTTGAGATTATATTTGGATGTTTTGAAACGTATCTTCTCCAGATAAGTAATTCGTCCGCCCTTGTCTTTTACATAAGGAAGTAAATGGTACTCCATATCCATCTTTAATCCGGAAAGTAAAATATCGGCTTTCAAGAACTCTTTTTTCAGCGGACCGCTCACCGTTGCTTCCGTTTCGCTATAATGGAAGCCCCATTCCTTAAGAGTGTTGACACCGGTAAACGAAACTACCGCTGAGTTGCTTGTAATGCTTGCCGGATCAACGGTTGCAGTATAAATAAAGGCCGATAAAGTAGTAAAGCTTTTTTCTTCTCCATATTGAACAGTACCGTCATCAATATATGCGCGGTAGCGATATGTTCTCTCCGGGGTTAATCCGACGAACTCGACTCCGAAATTATCTCCTGAAGAGATGGTTCGATGATGTTTTTCATACCCTTTTCCGTCGTTCAGTTCTATGCCGTATTGTGAGATTGTACCGGTTCCCTTATCGGTAATTCTACCTTTACAAACAGCCGTTATATCGCTTATTTGGTCCGATTCAAGCGTTTCGACTTGAGCCGGACGATTTTCAGGGTCTTTATTATCACTGCACGACAAGAGACAAATTGTCGCTAGTAAAAAGATAAACACACTGTTATTTTTCATTTGTAATGTTATAATATAAAATAAATATGATTATCCGCTACTTGTCCTAATGGCTGAAACCCATTCCACTTCGATATCTATCGGGAATCGGAATGCCTTCTCAAGGCACTTGAATAAGCTATAGGACCTATTACGGATAATCATAAAAGGAAATTATTGTAGATGCTTTCTACTTTTTCGTAAATTTCAACGCTTTAAAATTAAAGCCTCCTTCAAAATAAAATTTAATTTTATGTCTACCTTCCGTCAAGTCTATCGTCAACTTATTTTCAGGCGACGATATCCATCGATAAGATCCCCAACCGCCGGTGGCAGGAAAATCTATGGCGCCGGTTACGTTTATCCCGTCTACTTCCAAATGAAAACTGCCTCTGTCGGGACCTGCTACAAGCGCTTCCACCAGATAGTTTCCGGCATCCTCGACTTCTACCGTATATAACAGCCATTCACCCGAATTGGTATATCCAATATTCACTCCATCGCCTTCTATATCAACGGCAGCGCTTTGAGAATCGCCATTATTCTTACGATAGTCATTGTTTGTTCGATTATCCGTATCTGCATCATGAAAGGCATATCCTTCCCCTCCGAGATCGAAATTGGCTGCGGAAAGTTCATACGGAGCAGCGGCTGAAAGCACATGCGGTCCTTTAAAAACACGCGTATAGGCAACATCCACCTTAATTTTTTTCACTATGTCTCCTATCCGATAGACAATATCGGTAACTCCTTCACCTATAACCGTAATTTTACCCCCTTTGCTGACCGTAGCCACATCCGGATTTTCCGAACTCCATGAATATGCCGGCACATCGTTGGCATTTTCCGGAATATACGTTACCAGAATACTTTTTTCCTTTCCCGGAAGCAATTCCAGAAAAGTTTCGCTCATAGCTACGTCTTCCAAGGGAATTCTCACGACCGCCGTGAGAGGTACTTTTGTGACAACATCGCCACTCTTTACAATAATATTGGTAGAACCTTCCTTTATTGCTTCGACTAAGCCCCCGGACGTCACGGTAGCCACTTCGGAATCTTCACTCGACCATTGATATTGATAGGTCCCATCGGTCGGGCTTGCCGTAAGTTGAATGGTCTCCCCCACAAACAACGATAAGGATGATTGATCCACATAAATATTTTTCGCTATTTCCTTATTCTCGTAATCATCGCATCCTGCAAAATATCCAAGAAACAAGAGACCTATACTGTATTTCAATATTTTTATTTTCATCATACCTGCTAAATTAAAGTTTTTATTTTCCGAAACCGAAATAATATTATTCATTTTCTTCCTCTTCTTCATCAAATTCAAGTCTCAGTTCTTCTTTCATTTCATACACTGAATTTCCGCTTTTGTAATTATACCGGAGCAAGAAGGTTTTGTAAGTCTTAAAACCGTCATCCTCCACTTTAAAAATATTGGGATAATCCTTATCTCCGTCCACTTGCGTAACTTCTACATTTTTATAAGAGGAAATGGTTATTTTGTTATCTTCAGCGATTTCCAATACGATAGCGAATTTATTGAATAAATTAATATCCGATTCGTATTTTTCATTTCCGGCCATAATCCGAACTTTATTTTTCGTGACCGGGTGCATGACTTTTGTCCCCGGCATTTCAAGTTCGCCCGATGATCCCTGTATTCTTAGCTTCGCCCGCATAGAGTAGCTGGTATTTCCATCTGCCTGCGCCCAATAATTTTTCGTTCTTACCCGATATAAGATATAACTTTTTTCGGGATTGACCTCATAGGATGAATGAGAAGCTACCCGGAGAGCGATAAAATAAGCCGAATCGGGTGATAATCCGTCCGGACGAATCCGTATGGGCAATTTCCCGCTTATTTCTCCTGCCGGAATAGTAAACTGATAGCTGTCGATATCATATTTATCTTTGGGCATCGGAAGAATATATTTATCCACATTCACATCATAATTAGCTTTATTAAAAGCATCTATTAATAAAGAATCTTCAACCAAATTCACCACAATATCTTTAGTGGATGGATTGGTCCCGCCAAGGGAGGCCGCCACATAACCGGTAGACTCTTCCCCCAATTCATGAAATTTTCGTGACACATTGTCGCTTTCACTAATTAAGGCAAACACATTTTTATATTGCTCCTTCTCAAAGACTTCATCCCTGTCACAGGCAAACAAAACAAAAAATAAAAGTATTGCCGCCCCCGATACGCTTATCGATCGGGTGCTAAAAGAATATTTTTTACGGTATTCTTTATTTTTTCCTTTATAAATTCTATATAACTGTTTCATATGTAAGCAAAAATTATAGGTTTATTCTCCCCAACCGGGATTTTGGTCTAATGAGGGAAGCAATCGTACTTCGTTAAGAGGTATCGGCAGCCAATTTAATCGTTTATTCACGATTCGGGCGCCAATACGGGATGTGTTGGGAATAACCCGTATATAAAAGACTTCTTTTGTCCCTTCTACGTTCATTCCTTTTATGGGTTCGCTCTCGACCTCTTCATAAATACCCCATCTTCTCACATCATAATAGCGGCGGTTTTCAAAAAGAAATTCCACGAATCGTTCCTGCTGAATTAATTGCTGAACCGTTTTAGCGTCTTCGGTACCTGTTAAACCAGGTAATCCGGCGCGATGACGCACCTGATTAAAGGCTTTTTTGATTTCATCCATATTCCGTTCAAGCACTTGCGTTTGGCCGTTCACTTCGATAGAATGGCTTGAGGTAAGATTGTTGAGCGCTTCGGCATACGAAAGCAATATTTCGGCGTAACGGATAATGGGGAACCCCTTATCCATCCGCCTGTTATTCGTCCCTCCCCAGGCATCCGTAGGATGAATAAATTTCTTGATTACATATCCGGTAATAGGATGATCTTGCGCACTGGTAACTCCTCCTTTCCCATTCGGAGAATCGTAATAATAGGTGATCGTCTGATTATAATATCCCGAAGAGGTAGAAGAAGTCATGGGCCAATAACACTCGCTAAAGCCGACGGAAGCATAAAAACGGGCTTCACGGTTTACGTACATATTGCTGACACCCGCATTCAACCGGTATCCCGAAAAAGTTTTGACTCCATTAGAAAAACCGGCTTCACTATAAGGGTACCCCTGACTCGAACTGCTGATAGGCCGGCCATCCACCATAGCGTAGGCATCCACAACTTTCTGAGGAACAGACATCCCGTTCCACCCGTCGAGCCTTTGCGGAAAAGACATCCGGGTATTCTCCCTGATGGCATTGCTCCTCCGCCCCCATACATATTCGGGATTGACCGGAATCACCGCCTCTCCGTTAAACATTTCCGAATAGGAACGGAACGGATCGATACCGGCCGCACCATCGGGCCAATCCTTATAATAGTCGGGATCGGAAGTAACTCCTTCGGGAAGTTTCGGAGTATCCGAATCCGCCTGCACCGTATGCAGTTTATACATGGGAGCGCCCGCAGATTGCAAGTCCATCACTCGTTTAGCTGCAGCCGCCGCCAATGCCCAGCGTTTTTCGTCATACGTTTGCGATACATATTGGGCACCGTCGGTAGACCGTTTCCAATTTCCGAAATAAGTCCGGGCCGCATCGCCCCCATTATATAACGGACTTGCATGTATCAGCCGCAACCGGGCAAGCAGGCCGTAAGCCGCACCCTTCGTCGGAAGGCCGAACTCCATGAGAGAAACCGTTAAAGGCAAATATTCAGCCGCAGTTTCCAATTCGCTGCAAATGTATTCCACCGCTTCGTCATACGTGCTGCGTGGACGGTCGTAGTCAGCTAAAGTTGCATTGGATTCCAAAATTTCATCACCTAAAAGAATGGGAGGTCCGAAATCCACCAGAATATTATAGTAAGCATACGCTCTCATAAAACGGGTATATCCGATAATTTCGAAACGTTCCGTAGTGGTCATATCCACCGGTTCGTCAATCCGCGCCAATATGGTATTGCATTTACGGATAACCCGGTACATATTACTCCACACACTACCGAAAGAGTGCATGCTTCCCTCCGTGATTTCACCGAGGACAAAACGCATCCCGTTATAATTATGTAAGGTCAGGAAACTGGTAAATGCTTCGTCGGTAGCCAAAGGACCCGGCGTATGTTGGTCTTGCAACAGATTTCCTTCATCGGGGAACATATCGGCAGCGCCCCACATATAGGCTTTTACATATCTTGTTTGTGCAAATACGGAATCCAGTTTCAGTTCATCGCTGAAATAGTTGTCAATGCTGAGAAAATCTTTACAGGAATACATGTTTGCAAGCGACAGGAATATCAGCAGAAGAAAAAAAGAGGTGATCTGTTTTTTCTTTTTATCGTATAAATTCAATAATTTCATATTCTATGTTTTCAATTTAGAGATTAATATACATTTGCAAGGTATAAGTCGTAGGGATCGGATATACCTGTCCGTTTTTATACGCTTGTTCAGGATCGAACAGTTTCACTTTATCCCATAATAACAGGTTGGAGCCTACCAGTTGGAAGTCGATAGACTGTATTTTCATTTTTTGCAGAAAAGGGGTCTTCAGATTATAATTCACGGTCACTTCCGACAACCTCAGATAGCCGGCATCACCTTTCCAGAAATCCGACAATTGCGAGTTATTTTCATTATATCCATACGTCAACCTGGGGAAACGAGCGTTGGGATTTTCCGCTAATGCAGGATCAATACCGTTAGCCGCTGCATACTCTCGGGGAATCCATCGATTAGACGGGTTATTTGCAACAGTCAGGACATTTCCATTGACACCATTGTAAAAAGGCACATATCCCGGGCCATTAATCCCGAGATTCGGATCATCATTCGGATGATCATATCCCACATGAAAGAAATCGGTTTTTCCCGTCCCTTTGAAAAGAACGCCTACTGTCAAATTTTTATATCGAAACTCACCGCCGAAACCGTACATCAACAAAGGAAGAGTACTGTAAGACAAGGGTACCTTATCATCCGTATCGATTTTACCATCGCCGTTGACATCGCGGTATTTGATATCCCCAGGCATTACCGTACCGAATTGAGCCGGGCTGTTCCTTACATCATCCCAATCTTTATATAAACCTACCGACTGATATCCGCGAATAACCCCGTGGGGATAACCCGATGCCTCCTGATAGGGATATTTGGGATTGGCCTCTTCCCAATTTTGAACATCATTTTTTGAATAGGTGAAATTTCCCCGTACCGTAAAACTCATGTCTTTGCCAAAATCTTGCGTAAAGCTCACATTGCCGTCAGCGCCATAGCTTTTCATTTTACCCACATTGCCGAAAGGCTTTGTTATCAAGCCCACGTAATCGGGTATCTGCACTCGTTCCATAAAAATCCCGTTTCGTTGATCATTAAAGACATCAAATACGAGTTGAGCCTTGTCATTGAAAAAATTAGCCTCAATACCGATATTGGCCTTCAGGGCTTTTTCCCATTGCAGGTTGTCGGCTCCAATAATGGTTTCATTGATTCGTTCCACAGCAGCCGACATACCCCAGGGATAAGCATAGCCTCTATTTACCATCGTTAAGTAAGGGAAACGGCGGGAAGTAATACGGTCGTTCCCCACAGACCCATACGAACCTCTGAATTTCAAAAAACTGATCCAAGGCAAACGATCTCTCATAAACGTATAATTCGTCGGCACCCAACCCAACGCTACTGAAGGAAAGAAACCATATTGCTTGCCGGGCTGGAAATTTTCAGACCCTGTGTATCCGAAGTTGAAGTCGATCATATAGGTGTCGCGAAATCCATACGTCAAGCGGCTGGATACACCTTGGTAACGAATAGGAATAGCACTTAAATTATTTGTTCCTTCACTCGCTTTTTTCTGATCGCTAATATAATAATACAGTAATCCCGATACGCGGTGATCTTCGGCAAACACATTCTCATAATTCAGAGTGCTTTCAAAGTGGTATTTCCGATACTGATCGGTACTCCGCCCATAAGATACTCCGCCTTCTTTGACCCTCTCAATGGTAACGAGTTTTCCCTGCTGGTCACGCCCAACGGCTTGATATAATGAAGGTTGAATATATCTACCCTCATAAAACCAACTGGTTAGGTCATAAGCGCCCTGAACCTTTAGTTTCAGACCTTTCAACAGCATCGATAAATTTTGATCTGCCGCCAACGTAAATTTACCTCTGTATTCCTGATTAGTCCGCCTTCCCATTTGATTGATCATCACAATCGGGGACCGGTAAGACCCACCGGTTCCCTGAGCCGGCAGCTGCCCATTGGAATACTTCACAGGCAGCAGCAACGGATTCAGATTCGCCTGTGCCTGCCAGATATAATCGGTACTGGCAACTCCGGGATTATTTTGAACAGAAAGAAATCCGTCGGTTCCAAAATAAAGGGTTGTGGAAGGAGACAAATTCAAATCGATATTCGCCCGGTAATTATAGGTATTATAGCCAGTATTCGCAGCATATACACTATTTTTATCATATTTGTAAGCCGCCGTTTCGTTACTTATGCCCAAACTGAGAAAATAGCGTGCCGCTTGGGCGCCGCCTCGCGCACTCACATAGTAGGTTTGTTTAAACGAATTATCACGGAGCACTTCATCCTGCCAGTTGACATCGGGATATAAATCGGCATCCGAACCATCCTCAATAATATCCAGTTCCACATCGGTATAAACAGGCGAATCTCCTCTTACCATCCGGGCTTCATTGGCTAACTTGGCGTAATCATACGCCCGGAGGTATTGAGGCACCCTTCTCAAATTGGATACGGAAAAATTGGCACGTGCGGTAATATTCAATTTTCCGGCCTGGCCTCTTTTAGTCGTCACCAGCACCACTCCATTTGCTCCCCGCACGCCGTATACGGCTGTGGCGGATGCATCTTTTAAAACGGAAAAGCTTTCGATATCGGCCGGATCAATGGAATTAATATTCCCTTCCAATCCGTCTATCAGCACCAGTGCACTGGCATTTGCCCCGAACGTGCCGATGCCCCGGACCCAAAACTCCGCAATATTTTTCCCCGGTTCGCCGCTGGTTTGCATGGAAATAACACCCGCTACACGGCCGCCCAACAAGTTGGCTACCGATGCCGCTGGCGTTTGCAGTTCTTTTACATTGATGCTACTCACGGCTGCGACCGTAGAAATTTTTCGCTGCGTTCCCAATCCCATTACCACCACTTCTTCCAGTTCCTGAGCTGTTTCCGTAAAGGTAATCGCCAAGTCTTTCTTTTCCTCAGTAACCAGATATTCAACCTTCTCGTAACCGACAAAGGTAAAAACGATCATATCGCCTCGCGAGGCGCGAATACTGAATTTACCGTTTACATCCGTAATCGTTCCGACACTGATTTTATCTCGGATATAAACGCTTACACCCGGTAATGCCTGTTTCGTATCATCATAAACGATACCCTCCATTACAAAGTTGCTTTTTTCTTGTGCCTGAAGGAGAAAACACAAGGATAAGATGGTAGATACTAATAATATGCGTTTCATTCAATTCAAATTATAAAGTTTTTGATTACCGTTATCTTTTAATTAATAGACAATTTCCTCACACGGGCATTTCCGTTATCCGCCACATAAATTGACCCGTCTTTACTTATGCCAAGCCCCCTGGGCCTGTTGAATAAAGCTTCCTCTTTCCCGCCGTCTTTCCATCCAGCGGTACCCGGCATTCCCAAAACGGTTTCCACCATGTTATCGGGCGTAATTCTCCGGATACAATGATTTCCACGATCTGCCACATAAATATTGCCGTCCGCATCACTGAATATCTGGTCGGGGTCACGAAACTGAGCCGTTTCCAACGCTCCGTCACGATGCCCTCCGCTCGTAGAACCGGTAAGTTTTTTAAACGTATGTTCCGGGTCGGTAACATCGATGCTGCAAATACTATGGGCATTCACGCCGGCATTTCCCACAAATGACATATACAAAATATTGGGTTTAACAGGATTAAAAGTTAACCCATAACTATCGCCCTGCTGCGTTTTATAAATCGTTTCCACTTCATACGTTTTCGGATTTATTTTCACGATATGCCCATGGAAATAGCGAGTATAAATATATCCGTCTGAAGGATTTACAACCATAGAATGCTTGTATCCTTGATCGGGCCTGTCGCCTTCCGCAGGCCACTTCATTTCTCTGAAACGGGGCGCCCACATTTCTTTCGGATCAAGAGCGACAAATGAACCGACCGTTGTTTCAGTGGGAAAAGTAATTATTCCAGTTTCAGGATCTGCGGCCGGAACATTCGCTGTCAAATCCCGTACAATGGTTATAAGTTCATTTGTTTTCTCATCAATCCGTGCAACATGCATATTTTTACTTGCCCAAGTCCCGTCGGGGCCGCTACTCCTTGTCATCACAAAAATATTATCTTCTTTATCCACACAAATAAAAACCGGCTGCAAAACAGATTGTGTAAGATCACCATCCTGATAATCATCATGATTTCCATTTCCGGCAATCGTGGTCACGGTAACTGACGTGAAGTACCGGAACTGACGGTCATAAACGACCGAATCGTTACCGATTGCTACCGATATGGTGCAGGTATCGCCCGGCAACCGCGGAGCAAGTACATACATACGATTACCCGTAGAACCAACTACTGCGGCTTTTCTGTTATTAAAATACACTCTGATTTGTTCAGGATCCGTTCCAAAATTTTGTCCTGTCAACATTACTTTTTCTTGGTATTTTCCCGAATCGGGATAAAATGTTCCCAATTCAATCGGCTTTTGCGGATCATATTCTTCTCCGATCTTTTTATTTTCATTTCTTTCCTCACAGGAAATAATAGAAAACAAACACACCAATAACGATATCCAAATATTAAAAGAAATGCAAGGCTTAACTAATTTACGATTATTCATACATTTGATATTAATTAAAATGATTATAATGATTATGTCTGCCGTTTAATGAAACAAGAGGATTGAATCTTGTCAAAACACCTACCGGCGGATTATCTTTCAGGATACTTTCTATCAATAAGGAAAGCACCTTCAACACACGTGGAGCTAACTCGCCCAACACTTTTGGAGACAAACGATTAAAAGTTATTCGTAACATAATTAAAAGCATTAAAAATAAAACACAATAAAAATTACTCTGTCCTGTCTTTTCAGGTATACCGGTAAAAACAAAAGATACCCGGCCGGTAAAGGCAAGCGCCCTTACCGGAAATAATACGACACCAAGATAATACGTCATTCGTTTTTTCGCGGAGAATCTGCAAAAATCCCATAGACATTCTGCGCCGTGGCGAACAGCCTGCAAAAGTTTTGTAGCCTTTTCGCGCGTTGGCGAAGAAGCTGAAAAAATGCCGTAGCTTTTTCGCGCGTAGACAAAAGGTCTGCAAAATATTTGCAACCTTTTCGCGCATTAGCGAAGAGTCTGCTGAAACGTTGCAGCTTCTTCGCCAACAAGCAGAATAATTGCAACTATTTTGCAGACCTTTCGCCGATAAACAAAGAGGATACGAAAGTCTTTTGATGAACAACCGGAAGATGGAAGCAGCCGTAGAAAAGATTGCCATGCCACAATAACAAGGACTGCTAGAGAAATAAGGTAGCCCCCTCAGGAAGGATTGAGGAGCGCGATTAGGGATAGTATTGAAATACTTAGTTAATGAATGTAAATCCCCCCCCCGTTATTAAGGGTTGTTAACATTATTGTCTGCAATAAAATTACTCTCATTTTCAAGATTTTTATTTCAATAATACTCCGTTGGAATGAATTTTTCTATTAGAACATCGATAATCTTCGAAAAACAAAAAAATGAGTTCATCGAAAAAATCACCATTTTTAAATTTTGGATATCTTCAAATTTATCTTCTTCATTTTTTAGATTATTTTGAAGGAATTTTTATTTTTCCGGTTCAAAGAAAATGCAAATAAAGCATAAAGGGTAGCAATATCGTATCAAAAAATAAAAAAAACGTATCAAAAATAAAGATCACAATAAAACACGTTATTTATTCGGAGAAAAGATATTGTAAGAGAGCGATTTATTCACTTCTCTTACAATATTTACAAAAGATCACCATCCTTTTATTGCTCCGTCATGGAATATTTCCTTGGCGGTTTGCAGTACTTCATCCGACTGATAGGCTTTAACAAAGTTCTTCACTTTTCCGACACCTTTATTATCTTCTCTCGCCACAATCACATTGACATAGGGCGAGTCGCGATTCTCGGTAAGAATGCCGTATTCTTCAGCTTTTAGGTCGGCTTGAGCAGCAAAATTATTATTAATGACGGCAACAACAACCTCTTTATCGTCCAGTACACGGGGCAACTGCGGCGCTTCGATCTCCAATATTCTCAATTGTTTCGGATTTGCCACGATATCGGTCACTTTCGGTGAAAGGCCGACATTCTCTTTAAGAGTAATCAATCCTGCTGACTCTAACAGCAATAAAGAACGCCCACCGTTTGTCGGATCGTTTGGGATGACTACCGTGCTCCTCTTCTGAAGTTCCGAGACATTTTTTATTTTTTTTGAATAAGCAACTATAGGATATAAGAACGTGTTTCCTACAACAGCCAGCTTATATCCCCTTTGGCGGGATTGCTCATCCAAATAAGGCACATGCTGAAAAGCATTCGCATCAATATCTCCATTATTCAATGCTTCATTCGGCATAACATAATCGTTGAATGTTACCAATTCCACATCAAGATTATACTTCTCCTTTGCTACTTTTCGGGCCGTTTCGGCTATTTCACGTTCGGGACCGGAAGTAATTCCCACTTTAATATGATTCGGATCGTTTTTGGGTGACGATCCCGTGCAAGAAGAAAGCAACAGGCCGAATACCATTGCCGCTACTAACAGTTTCAATTGTCTCATTTTAATAATATTATCAATTATCGAAAATGTCGCTCGAAGTGACACTCTTGATAGGTTTATTCCATATATATGACCTTATCGGCATACCGTTCTTTTACCACCGGCGACTCATCAGGATATCCCAAAGAGACGGCCAAAACAATCTCATAATCCTCCGGAATCTTCAACAAGTCAACAAGTTCCTTATTCGCAGGATCCGTAAGAATCGAAACGACCGAGCCGATGGGGCACGTCCCCAATCCCAACGCATGAGCGCTCAATAAAATATTCTGAGTCAATAGGCCGACATCCAACATGCTACTATGATTATTCTTATCTCTTGCGAGAACAATCACGGTGGGCGCTCCGTGAAAGACACTGAATCCCGGTTCCGCCGCACGCGAGGCGCTTCCTTGCATCTCTCTCCCCCGGGCAAAAGCCACAAACCGGTCGTTTATTTTATCGATAAACTCCTTATTTTGAACGACACGCACCTCCCACGGCTGCTTATTTAAAGCACTCGGGGCATAGATCGCCGCTTTCATAACCGTATCCAGCTTGGCTCGTTCCACTTGCTGAGGTTTGTATTTACGGATACTTCTTCGCGTTAAAATGGTCTCGATCATTTCATTTTCTCCTTCATTATTTGTTAATGAATCGTTTTTATTATCACTCATATGACAAGACAAAAATACAAGAATGAAACATACTGCCAATACTTTTTTCATACGCTTTGTTTTTTTATTAATGAATTTTTTATTGGAAACTTAAATTTGATAATCGTATAAATAATATACACATACACCGCATACGGTATCGCTTTGAGATTATGCAATTGAAGTACCGCCAGCGTTATGGTCGCGATAGCCAATGTAAGCAATAAGGCCTGTCCGGTAATCTTTTTCCAATCGCTCTTTTCGCCCCACACCACGGGTTTGAAGACCGAACTGATTTCGCGGGAAAAACCATTCATAATAAGAATCGCATAAGACATATATTCAAAACGCACCTGTTGCCAAACCAATATGGCAGCGACCGCACCGAGAACCAAGCCATAATACAACTTCCCGGAAGAAGTGGACGGGCTTGAAGGCATATCGGTCGCCATGAAAATAGTTCCAAACAACAAGCCCGCTATGGAATAGTGTTCCGGCGAAATATCGAGCAACCGTAAAAAAAGGAAAAACACGACGAAAACACCGAAAGGAATATGCCACGAAATTCTCTTCCGAAGCAACAGAAACAATCCACCCAACACGATGAAAAGAATCGAATACTCCCCTATTGCGCCAGTTGTTTTGAACAATAAGGAATCCCAATATTCCCCGGAAGTACTTTCGCCGATAGCTCTGAAAAAACGGATATCCTCCACCTGTACATAGTCCTGAAAAGCCCATAACGTTCCCGAAGACATAACGGCAGGAAAAAAAACCGTCATCATCTCACGACCTACCAAAGCCGGATTAAACAGGTTTCGGCCTAACCCTCCCCAGAGAATTTTTCCAAACAATACCGCCATGGAAGCGCCGAAAGCAACCACATACCAAGGAGTTAATGGTGATAAAGTACATGCCAGTAAAAGAGCCGTTACCAAAGCCGAACCATCTTTCAACGAATTCGTCTTACGAAGGAAAAACCACGAAAACACGAACTCGGACACCAATGCGGCAATAACCGATACGCCCAATATCTGCAATGCCCGGGTGCCAGCCGCCAGATAAGCAAACACTAAAATCGGGAGCAGCGATAGCACCACATCGAACATGACCGTGCCCACTTTCGCTCTCGCCCTCACGAATGGATTGGAATAAATAACTTGTCTGTAATCTGCGCTCATTTATGATTCTCCAGAATGAATTGTTTTCCTCTTTTTATACTATCTATTAACGGAACGTTACTCGGACAAATATATTCGCAAGCACCGCACTCGATGCATTGACCAAGCCGGTATTCTTCAAAAGCCTTCAAATCGTTCTCGCGATAAGCAACCGCAAACTGCATCGGCATCAATCCCATAGGGCAAGCATCCACACAATAACCACATTGAATACAATTATAGGCTTCAAGCGGCCGCTTCTCCAAAGCCAAGACACCCGATGTTCCTTTGGAAACGGGAGTATCCAAACGATGTACTTCCACGCCCATCATCGGCCCTCCCAGCACGACATGACAATTATCCCATCCGGATATCTTTCCCGCTGAGGCTAAAACATGCCTGACGGGGGTACCTACTTTTACCCAGTAATTTCCAGCACCCTCCAGATTGTCGCCGGACACCGTAACCACTCTTTCGGTAAACGGGATACCCTCAAAAGCCGCTTTGTAAATACCGTAAAGCGTGCCGACATTACTAACCAATACACCCTTACTTATCGGAAGTTGGGTTTTCTTCAATTTCATTCCCGTAACGGAATGAATAAGTTGAAGTTCGCTTCCCTGCGGATAACTATCGGGGAGCAGTTTTACTGAACAAATCTCGCGATACAGCTCGAAAACAAAACGCAATTCTTTATTCCGTTTTTCTATTGCGAGTACCACTTTATCAGGCTGATAAACTTTCCGGATGAGTTCCACCACTTGCATGAGTTCCCGATACCGGTTTTTCATCAAGGTGAAATCGGCCGTAAGATACGGTTCGCACTCTGCCCCGTTGATAATAAAAGTCTTCAATTTGCCGGTATCTGAGGGAAATTTAACATGCGTAGGGAACTGTGCACCTCCGGCACCGACGATCCCCGCATCCTTTAGCAGGTTCACAAAATTCCGGGGAGTTTGTATGTCGGATTTCGAAAGCTGCAAGGCTTCTTCGCGAAAATCATTTTCCAAGACAATAAACGTTTCACTTTTGCCGGAAATGTTTGTAGCTGTTTTAATTTCTAAAACGATGCCCGAGACAGGCGAATGTACATGAGCCGATACGATACCGTCGGCTCTTCCGATCAGTTGATTCTTCAGCACTCTCTCTCCGGGCTCGACCACAGGAAAAGCCGGCTTACCGAGAGAAGCCGATAAAGGCACTGACAGCACGGCGGGAGATTCCAAGCGCCTGATGTCGCCTTCTTTCGTCTGATCCTTATATGATACAATACCAATCATTCTGTTGTCATATTTTCGTTAAAATTATCGCTGAACGTTATCTTCCGGTTTTCATCGATAACAAAGCCCGAAACACCCCATCGTTCGTCCAATTGTTTCAATAAGGGTTTCCATTGTTCGGAAGGCACATTCATCAGAGCCGTCGACAACATATCCCCTTCGAAAGCATTCTTGCCGACAATTCCGACCTGCTTATTAGCGGCAGGAAAGCCCGTCTTCGGATTCAAGATATGCCCGTACTCCTTTCCGTCTATCACGATACGGGTTTCCTTTTGAGCAGAAGTGGAAAAACAACCGTTGCTCAATTTCAAGCCAAACAGTAACTGCTCTCTCACATCCGGATCGTACACTCGTATATCCCAAAACGGATGACTTTCATCGTTTAGATACCGAATCGTACTACCACCGGCATTGATCAAGGCATCCGATACTCCCGCCCTTTTCAATTCTTTCACTACGCGGTCTACGGCAAAAGCCTTCAAGAATGATCCGGTGGTCAACTCCTGCCCTTTCTGTATCCGCACCTTATTTCCTTCCAACTCTATTTTCCGAAAATCTATTTTTTGCAAGGCCGCCTGCAATTCTTCTTGCGAAGGCAATCTCCTGTTTTCACCGGACTGATAAAAGCCCCATAGCCGAAGCAAAGGCATAATGGAAATGTCATACAGACCATCAAAAAAAGAAGCAACCTCCTTTATTTTATTCAAGAGAAAAATTGTGAAGTCATCCACTTCGACAAAACTTCCGGCCGACCGGTTGATAAGATCGAAATACGAATTTTTACGATACGAATTATACTGATAATCGACAGATTCCATTATCGAAAACAAATCATCCAATAACAATACGCTATACGCGACGGGGATTTTTATTTTCACCGTCGCATGAAACAGGAAGCGAACCTGCGCATGATACTGTTGGGATTTATTTTGTTCCCGATGCATCTTCCGGTTTAGCTGTTTCGGTTTGTGTTTTTTTCGATGGAGAAGAAGTTTTTTCAACCGAGCCGACATCGATCCGTTCAGTACGGAAATGCACTGCCGGATTCGTCAACCGGTCTTGTATGGTATTATATAATAAGGTATGAACATGAAATCTTTTTTCTATGTCTTTATTAAGATCGACATTAGGTTCTTGTGTTGACACTCCGCTTTCCGGCCCCTTGCGGTTACCGAAAAGCAAAATAAATAATCCGAACAGATACAGAACGATTTTTTTTACTACTTCCATCTTTAATTTCTAACAGATATAAAACAAACTTTTTCCTTTAATAAAAAAAGGGACAATGACTTTTTCGACTTCCTTCTTAAAGATATAGTGATAACCTAATATCAATAAAGCAATAACGCATTCTCCGGAATTTAGTTTTGCTTGTTTTGCCAGGCTTATTAATCATTAACATTTTTTACCGGTAATCAAACCGTTTAGAGAGTCGATCTCCTGTAAACTGAATGACAAATACCAATCCGACAAGGAGTATAAGCACGGCATTCATGATAAACGCATCATAACCGATATAGCCGTACTGATAGCCAATCTGTCCCAATCCGCCCGCACCGACCGCGCCCCCCATAGCCGAATACCCGACTAACGTAATAAGGGTGATCGTCGCATTATTAACGAGCGAAGGCAACGCTTCGGGCAACAATACTTTTGTGATGATTTGCAGGGGAGAAGCACCCATCGACCGGGCTGTTTCGACCAACCCCGCCGGGACTTCAAGCAGACTGTTCTCAACCAATCGCGCAATAAAAGGAGCTGCCCCGACACTCAGGGGAACCAAAGCCGCCCACATGCCGATGGAAGTACCCACGATCGCACGCGTAAAAGGAATCATCCAAACAATCAAAATAATAAACGGAATCGATCGGAAAATATTCACCAACACCGATATTATCCGGTTGTATAACACATTTTCGAGGAGTTGGCCCTTACGCGTCAAAAACAAGACGATGCCTACGGGCAACCCCAACACGAAACCAAAGAAACCGGAAGCAACCGTCATAAAGACCGTCTCCCACAACCCTCTTAGCAATAATAATAACGTAGACTCGTCAAGCATATCCTCTGATTAAATAATGAATATTTTGCCGGCCCAAAGCTCTCAACACCGTATTATTCTCATCACGGGTTCCCTTCAAACGAACCAACACCTGCCCGAAATTAGCCTGCCCGATATATTCCACATCCGCATTCAACAATTGAAACACGGCTTTACCTCCCGGACTCAACGACGAGACCAATTCTTCAAAAGCCACCGACCCGTCGAGCCGTATTTCCACAACGGGAAACAATCCCTCGACATATTCCCGGCGAAGAACGGCGCTCAGTTCACCGGGTATGGTCAGCGCCTTCGAGGTGAGAAACTGTTTAATGACCGGATGATCTTTTTTTGCCAAAATCTCCGCCAACGTTCCTTTGGCTATCAGGCGTCCTTTATCGATAACGGCAACATGATTGCAAACGGCTTTCACAACCTCCATCTCATGCGTAATCAGCAGAATGGTAATATGCATTCTGCGGTTGATGTCTTGCAGCAACTGGAGGATCGATTGAGTGGTCGCCGGATCGAGGGCGCTCGTCGCTTCGTCGCTTAGCAACACATACGGATCGTTTGCCAGGGCGCGCGCGATAGCGACCCGTTGCTTTTGTCCTCCGGAGAGACTGCTCGGGTAATCATCCGCTTTATCTTCCAACCCGACAATCGTCAACAGTTCGTGCACCTTGCCACGAATATAAGCCTTGTCCCTCTTATCCAATTCAAGCGGAAAAGCCACATTTTCAAACACCGTGCGCGAAGAAAGCAGGTTGAAATGCTGAAAGATCATTCCGATTTTCTTGCGTTCACGGGCCAACTGCGACGAAGAGAGTTTCGTCAGTTCCACCCCGTTCACAATAACGTGCCCCTCATCGGGCCGTTCCAATAAATTGATACAGCGTATCAACGTACTTTTTCCGGCTCCCGAGAAACCGATAATCCCCACAATATCCCCTTGCGCCACGTCGAGACTAATATCGTGAAGCGCCTTAAAAGGCTCTTTCGTCCGGAAAAATGTCTTCGATATATTTTTAACTTCAATCATCCATTACACCTTTTTTTAGTTCTATGCTGCAGGAGTTCGAAAACAGCCGCAAACACCCCTTACAAGCACCTCGTAATACAAACTGAAAAAACTTCCCCGACACCCATTCGTATCGAGGAAGTTTACTGCAAAAAAGAATCATCCTTAGCGGCCCGATACTACCCTTGAGGCATGGACATACACATGCAACAAGACATCTTTTCGGACCCCATGCAAACAGGAACGTATGCGGAAAAATTCGTATTCATTCTTTCATATTTATGATCAAACGGCATCGCACACCGTTTGATGACTGCAAATGTACTGTTTATTTTTTGTCCATCCAATATTTGTGTTTATTTTTCCGAATAAGAGGAAAAAACAAACGCCCCAACAATTATTTTACTTATTTTTGTGGAACAGATTCAAAGCAATCGGCAATCCTGTCTTTTTGAATAGAATGAAACAGCGTACACACACCATCAAACAGTTCGACTATCGTTCGGGAGGAAAAATACTCGTAGCGAGCATATTATTGGGCTACCTGTTCTTGTTCGCTCACTGTTCTTTCGACCCGTTGGCACAGGACTTGCCGTCCCTGCAAAAGACGCAATGGGTATTTTCGGAATCCTATACGTCGGAGGAAGTCGATTTTTCACAAACCATCCGGATGCGTTTTAGGGACGAAGAAACCGTGATTTTGGAGCACGACTTCACCGAGACGAGTCAACGCATGGGCGTTCAGTCGGGCAGCTACGAAAGCCGGTACACGTACCGCTATGACAGAACGCAGCGAACAGGATTGTTTATCGGCGAAGACGGCAACACTTTAAAGTTCGAACTCCGCGCCAACCTGCTTTTACTCACAATAAATAATGACACCTACATCTTCCGCAAAACAGTATAAGAAACTGTTTAAATTTCTTGCGAAAGGCTGTAATTAAACTAAATGATTATCCGCAAAACGACCTAAAGGTAACCCCTCCGCTCGTTCCTCGCTCGTCCCCTTATGCTTAGGGGACAGTTGCGGAGTGCAACTTCTCTACTCTCCCCCTTACGATAAGGGGAGTACCGCGAAGCGGGGAGGGGTTAAAAAAGAAATTGGACGCTTTGCGGATAATCATATTAAACTATTCTTCGCCTTCAAAAAGTTTCTTTTTGAATCGCGAAAAAAATTTAAACAGATTCTAAAGGAAATATACGGCTTTCGTCGTCACGGTGCCGTGTAAGACTCCTTCAATCGCAAAAAACGACAACAAAACGCTTCTATAAATCGATTTATAACTACTTTTAATATACAAATAATTGGCTGATAAGGGGAATATCACTACTTTTGAAGCCATGTTTTAAAACCGTCAACAAAAAATGAACGATTCTGCAAAAAAAATACTCAATGTACTCCTCATGGCAATGGTCTTCATACCCGGGCTATTCTCTCAAAACAATATTATTGACGAGATCGTATGGGTCGTGGGCGATGAAATTATTCTTAAATCGGAAGTAGAGGAATATCGCAAGGAAATATTGATGCAAAACCAACGCATCGAAGGCGATCCGTATTGCTTTATCCCGGAACAATTAGCGATAAGAAAGCTTTTTCTGGATCAGGCAAAGATCGATAGTATACAAGTACAGGAAACGAACGTCAACCGCATGCTCGAATACCAAATCAACGAATATACCGCCTCTGTGGGGTCAGTTGAAAAGCTCGAAGAATATTTCGGTAAGCCGTTGAGTGATATTCGCGAAGATATGCGCAACCAGTTACGCGAACAACAATTGATCGATGGAGTACAACAAAAGCATTTCGGTAGCGTCAGCCTTACTCCTTCCGAAATCAGGAAATATTACAATAGCATCCCGCAAGACAGTCTTCCGTTTATTCCCGCCACGCTCGAATTGCAAGTTGTGACGGTGGAGCCGGAAGTTCCTTTGGAAGAAATCGACGCCGTTAAGGCACGGCTGCGCGATTTTACGGAACAAGTAAACAGTGGCAAACAAAGTTTTTCGACGCTGGCGTTGATTAACTCCGAAGACCAGGGCACCGCGATCAGAGGGGGCGAAGGCGGATTTACAACCCGTTCGAACTTAGTTCCCGAGTTTGCCAATGTGCTTTTCGCCATGAATGATCCTTCCAAAATATCGAATATTGTGGAAACCGAATACGGCTACCATATTATTCAATTTGTCGAACGCCGCGGCGACTTAGTAAATTACCGGCATATTCTTCTAAAGCCTAAAATTCCGCAGCAACAACTCGATACGGCTCTCGTACGCCTCGACTCGATTCGCACGGGTATCGTGGACAAAAAAATATCTTTTGAAGATGCAGCCACTTATTTTTCGGCCGACAAAGATACTCGCAATAATAAGGGAATTATGGTTAATAATAGTCGGAACAGCCCCAATACCGGAACTCCCCGTTTTGCTCTAAATGAGTTGAATCAGGATATTGCGCGCGTAGTGGGTGAAATGAAAATCGGGGCAATTTCCGAGCCCTTCATTATGACCAACAACTCCGGGAAACAGGTCGCGGCCATCATTAAAATCGCCCAGCGTAACGAGGGACATAAAGCCAACATCAACAACGATTACCAGATAATCAAACAAATGGCGGAAGGAAATAAACGTCAGGGATTAATGGATACGTGGCTCGAGAAAAAGATTACCGGCACGTATGTCCGCATCGATCCCGATTGGCAAAAATGTGACTTCAAATACAAAGGGTGGATAAAATAAATTCATATACTTTCCTTGCCGTACTACTTGTTGTGGCCGGTATCCTATCCGTTCAGGCGCAGCAACCTCCCGTTGCGCCCGCCCCGAAAAAAGTTGTGCAAGACTCCACACGGGCAAAGATCGTGGAGTTACGGCAAGCGGATGAATGGTCTAAACGGAAAGATTTCGACGCGCAGATACTCAAAAACAACGTGGTGTTTTATCATGAAGGGGCTTTCATGTATTGCGACAGCGCCTACATGTATGAAGCGACCAATTCGTTCGAGGCTTTCAGTAATGTGCGGATGGAACAAGGCGATACTCTTTTCGTTTACGGCGATTACCTGCACTACGACGGCAACACCCGTCTGGCGCGCCTGCGTGACAATGTCCGCATGGAAGACCCGACGGCAACCCTTTTCACCGACAGTCTTAACTACGACCGGATGGCAAACCTGGGGTATTATTTCGATGGCGGCATGTTGGTAGACGACGAAAACGAGCTCACTTCCTTTTGGGGGCAATATAATCCCGACAGCAAGCAATCGCTCTTCAGCGACAGTGTGAAACTCGTTAATGAGCAATACACCATTTATGCCGACACGCTCAAGTATAACACGATGACCAAAATAGCCGACATCCTCGGCCCCTCGACCATCGTATCGGATAGCGGATATATCAACACGCAAAAGGGATGGTACAATACGGTGACCAATGACTCGTGGTTGCTCGACCGCAGCGAAGTACACAGCAACGACACGACGAAAGTACTGATAGGAGATACTATTTTTTATAATCGGGACACGGAGGTCGGCGAAGTCTTCGGCAATATGTTTCTCCATGATATCAAACGAAAGATGATTTTACAGGGTGACTACGGGTATTACGAAGGTAAAACGGAATATGCCTTAGCCACCGACTCCGCCTTCGCGATAGAATACTCGCAGAATGACAGCCTTTATCTGCACGGCGACACCCTTATCCTGCAAACCGATTCGGTCAATCGCAATTTAAAGGCCTATTACGATGTGCGGTTTTTCCGTTCGGATCTTCAAGGCGTCTGTGACTCGATGCAGTACATCTCGACGGATTCCATCCTGTATATGTATGGCGATCCGGTCATTTGGAACCAGGGAAACCAGATCCTCGGCAATCAGATAAACATTCATTTAAACGACAGCACCATCGACAAAGCGCTTATAAAAGATTTTGCCCTGGCCATACAGGAGCGGAACGTCGAAGGGCAGTATAACCAACTGACCGGACGCGATATGACGGTTCTTTTCCGCGACAACAACCCCTACCATATATTGGTGGAAGGCAATGCCGAATCGCTTTATTATCTACTCGAAGAAGACAGTACGATTGTCGGTCTCAACCGCACGGAGAGCGCTTTTCTTTCGATAGACATCGAAAAGAATAAAATAAAAAAACTGAAACTCTGGTCATCAACCAATGCTACGACGACACCTTTACCGAAGTTGTCTCCCGGGGAAGATCGACTGAAAGGATTCGTATGGCTCCACTACCTCAGGCCGTCAGGCCCAACGGATATCTTCCGTAAAAACGAACGGAGCGCCGCAGATAATGCGGTCACCCTTCCGCGCCGTTATCGCCGGGAAGAAGAGCTTTGAATGAAGGATGATGTATGAACTATGAACTATGAGCTATGAAGTATGAACTATGAACTCATAATTCATACATCATACTTCATAATTTTTGTGTACATTTGTGTTGTTCAAATTAACGGAGATTGTTTCTATGAGTGATATCATCCATCTTCTTCCCGACTCCATCGCGAATCAAATTGCCGCCGGAGAAGTCATACAACGCCCGGCTTCGGTGGTAAAAGAATTGGTTGAGAACGCCCTCGATGCCGGCGCCACTCTCATACATATCGCCATAAAAGATGCGGGACGCACACTGATTCAGGTTATCGATAACGGCAAAGGCATGTCGGCTACCGACGCGCGTATGGCCTTCGAGCGTCATGCAACGTCCAAAATAAAAAGTGCCGAAGATTTGTTCGCTTTGCATACAATGGGGTTTCGAGGGGAAGCTTTACCGTCTATCTCTGCCATCGCGCAGGTAGAATTAAAATCGCGCCGGCAGGATGATGAAACGGGCACGCTCTTGATAATAGCGGGCTCGAAAGTGGAAAAACAAGAGCCGATATCGTGCGCTGCCGGAACCTCCATTTCGGTCAAGAACATTTTTTATAACGTCCCTGCCCGCCGCCGGTTTCTGAAATCGAACGAAACCGAACGGCGCAACATCTTCAGCGAAATAGAACGCATCGCTCTTGTCAATCCCGATATCGAGTTTATTCTTACTGAAAATGATGTACAAACGTTGCATCTGCCGAAGAGCGGATTACGCCAACGTATCGTGCAACTGGAGGGAAAAAACATCAACCCCCAACTGATCGAAATAAACGAAGAAACTTCTTTGGCTAAAATATACGGGTACGTAGGCAAACCCGAATTTGCCAGGAAAGGCCGCAGCAGCCAATTCTTTTTCGTCAACAACCGCTATATCCGCCATCCCTATTTTCACAAAGCCGTATTGTCGGCTTACGAACATTTGATCGCGGCAAACGAAAACCCGCTTTATTTTATCTATTTTGAAGTCGATCCGTCGGTCATCGATGTCAATATCCATCCGACCAAAACAGAGGTGAAGTTCGAAAATGAGCGGGCTCTTTGGCAAATTCTGATGGTGACCGTTAAAGAATCGCTCGGGAAGTTCAACGCCGTACCCACCATCGATTTCAACACCGAAGGCGCCGTCGACATACCCGTTTTCGATCCGACGAAATCATCGCCGATGCCTAAGGTAAATATCGATCCGAATTACAACCCTTTCCGCTCGCCGCAAGCCAAACATTATTCGCCGAACGCTCCCGTACAGGGATGGGAAGAGTTATACAAAGGATTTCAAAACGAAGGGAAAGCGCCGGAGACGATCACGGACGAAATGCAACAACCCGATTTGTCTTTTCACTCAACCGGAGAAGAAAATGGAATTGTTCTCACTCCCGAACATTATCAATATAAACAACGATACATATTAACCTCGGTCAAATCGGGCTTAATGATCATCGACCAGCATAAAGCCCATGTAAGAATATTATTCGACAAATATATCGAGCAAATAAAAGGGCGGAAAGGAGTTTCGCAACGGGTGCTTTTTCCGGAAGTGATGGAATTGTCGGCAACAGAAGCAGCCACCCTCCCGGCCATTATGGACGATCTGGAAGCGCTGGGATTCGAATTAAACAGTCTCGGCAACCATTCTTTTGCCGTGCAAGGCGTTCCCGCCGAAATTGAGAACCCCGACCCCGGAGCGCTTATCCACTCTATGATTAGTCAAAGCATGCAAACCGGCAGTGATGTAAAATCAGACATACAGGAATCTATCGCGCTTTCATTGGCGAAACTCACGGCCATTCCTTACGGAAGGACGCTTTCTATCGAAGAGATGCTGTTAATGGTGAATCAACTCTTCGCTTGCCAGATACCCAGTTACACGCCCGACGGGCAAACCATCCTTACGGTACTATCCGACTCCGAGATCGATAAAAAATTGAAATAAAGCAACGCGTATGAAATATAACTATTGCGGCAAAAGCGGGTTACAACTTCCGAGCATTTCATTGGGATTGTGGCATAATTTCGGACATGCAGCCGATTATGACACGGCTAAACAGATTATCACCTATGCCTTTGAGCAGGGGATTACGCATTTCGACTTGGCCAACAATTACGGGCCTCCTTCGGGTGCGGCCGAAACAAATTTCGGGAAAATATGGAAAGAAACCCTGGGCTCTCATCGCCATCAGCTCATTATCTCTTCGAAAGCCGGCCATCGGGCATGGGACGGGCCTTACGGCGACGGCTCTTCGAGAAAGTCGTTAATGGCGAGTATCGACCTGAGCCTGAAACGTACGGGGTTGGAATATTTCGACATCTTTTATTCCCATCGGTATGACTCGTCTACTACGGTGGAAGAAACCATGCAGGCTTTGGTCGACATTGTCCGCAGCGGAAAAGCATTATACATAGGATTGTCGAAATATCCTCCTTCCACGGCACGAAAAGCGATGCAATATCTCGCCGATCGCGATGTCCCCTGCCTGATTATTCAGGATAAATACAATATGCTTCATCGAAAACCCGAGAAAGAACTGTTGCCTCTCTGTGAAGAATCCGGCTGTGGATTTATCGCCTTTTCGCCGTTGGCACAAGGCATTCTTACCGATAAATACCTGAATGGCATCCCCGAACATTCGCGCGCCGCAGACCCGGACGGCTTTCTTAAGAAAGAGCAAGTGACCGAAGAATGGATTTCAAAAGTGAAGAGGTTAGAAAAAATCGCGGCACAACGCGGACAAACCATCGCCCAAACAGCTCTTGCTTGGATTTTGAGGGACGAGCGCGTCACCTCCCTGATTATCGGGGCGCGTGACACCCGTCAATTAAAAGACAATTTAAAAGCATTGGAGCGCGACTCTTTTTCTCCCAAAGAATTAGCGGAAATAGATACTATTTTCGGGGAAACGCCGTTATAATTCTTATGAAAAGAAGAATAACCGGTGTTTGTGCCGTTTTACTCCTATCCGTGCTCTCATGCGGCGAGGAAGCCCCTCTTCAAACCGTGCCCTTCGCGCAGGTATATCTCCGTATCGATTTGAACGGATTAGACTTTGATTTGGCCGCTCCGCTTGCCCACAAGATATTTACGACTCCGAGGACGGCACAAGATAAATTAGGTTTCGCCGGACTAATGGTTGTTCGGAATGAGAAGGGAGATAATCTCTTTGCTTACGACCTTGCATGCCCTTACGAAGATAGTAAAAGC
>ENA-UOOK01000756-UOOK01000756.1-fermentation-metagenome-genome-assembly--contig:-NODE-756-length-43220-cov-11.063223_pt1 | contig 43220 bp, 38 predicted proteins | sample MGYA00245777_ERZ724023 | MGnify/ENA primary metagenome ERZ724023 (study PRJEB28704, sample SAMN03018312) | fermentation metagenome | biome: anthropogenic terrestrial biome; feature: soil; material...
TGGTGTTTTGGAAGTGAAGGGTATTGCAAGAGAGGCGGGTTCTAGGAGTAAGATGGCAGTTACATCACATCAGGAAGGTGTTGATCCAATAGGTTCATGTGTTGGTCAAAGAGGAGTGCGAATCGCAAATGTAATGAATGAGCTTGGAGAGGAGAAAATTGACATAATTGAATGGGATGAAGATCCTGAGAAATATATTGCAAATTCATTAAGTCCAGCAAAGATAGATGAGGTAAGGATAGAGGATGATACTGCAACAGTAACTGTCCCTAATGATCAATTGTCTTTGGCAATTGGTAGGGAGGGTCAGAATGTAAGGCTTGCATGGAAGTTAACAGGGTACAAGATAGATATTGTTCCTGCAGATCCAGATGCTATTGAAGAAGAGAATATCGAAGAAAAATCAGAGGAGACTGTTGAGGTAAGTAAGGAAGAGAAGGCAGGGGATGAACAACCTCAAGAGGTTGTTGAAGAGAAAAAAGAGGAAGTTAAAGAAGAGAAAGTAGAAGAGACAAAACAAGAAGATGAGAACTCCAAAGAAGAGTAGTTTATATAAAAACATAATTAAATGGCTAAGAGTACGAAAGGCACAATTAAAGAGGGCAAGTCTAGGACACCAGTTGTTACAATTCTTGGTCATGTTGATCATGGTAAAACAACTATTCTAGACAGAATCCGAGAGGCTCGTGTACAAAGCTCCGAAGCAGGAGGTATTACTCAAAAAGTGTCTGTTTTCACAGTTCAAATTCCTGGTAAAGATCAAGAAGTTACATTCGTAGATACTCCAGGTCATGAAGCTTTTGATTTAATGAGATCAAGAGGAGGGATAATTGCAGACATTGTTCTGTTAATTGTTGCTGCAAATGATGGTGTTCAGCCACAAACAAAAGAATCCATTGAAATAATTAATATGTCCGAAGCAAAACCAATCGTTGTTATTAACAAAACGGATTTGCCTAATATTGATGTTGAAAAGGTTAAAAGAGATATTGTTAATAGTGGATTGCAGATAGAAGGTTTTGGAGGAGATGTACCAGTAGTGGAAGTATCTGGTAGGACAGGTGATGGGATTAAAGAACTTCTAGATCTAATTCTTCTTGTGTCAGAAGTTGAAGGTCTTAGAGATGATATTCAACTTCCTAAAGGCATTACAGGTAAAGTGTTTGTTCTTGAATCGATTAAAGATGAATTTAAGGGAAATGTCTCGTCTGTTATTCTAATACAAGGAGATCTTTGTCAAGGTAACTGGTTTGGTTACAAATTTAATGAAAAACTATACATTGAGAAAATTAAAGGTTTAATTACTGAAGAAGGTGGTAATCTTTGTCTTCTAGAGTGTGGTTGTGGGGGGAAGATAATTGGTCTCACAAACCTTCTTGAGTTAGGAACAGAAGGGTATATTTTAGAAAAAAATGACAAGAAGCTACTAGAATCTGTCTTGAAGATAGATAGGCAGGAGGTAAGTGATAGTGATGAGTTTAGTATTGAGGATTTTTTTGCTTCTAATGAAAAGGAAGATGATGAAGGGGGAGAGTTGAATGTGATTGTGAAGAGTTCTTCTGAAGGGTCTTTAGAGGCTATTAAAAATACTTTAAGTAAAATAGTAGAAGATGATTTTACTGTAAAAATATTAGACTCAGGTGTTGGAAATATTACTCTTAAGGATGTTGAGTTTGCAATGCTTTCTAAAGCAATAGTTTTAGGGTTTGAGGTGCAAATAGAGGCGGGTGTTGCTGATTATGCAAAACAGAACAAGGTTCTTGTCAAAACATATGATGTTATCTATCGAATTTTCGAGGAGATAAAGGAGGCTTTGTCTGTGATGGCACTTCCTCAAGAAACAGAAGAAGAGATAGGAGATGCTGTGATTAGGGCGATTTTTACTCTTTCAGATGGGGGTGTAGTTTTGGGAAGTAGAGTAGATAAAGGTATTATGAAGCAAGATTGTAAGGTTTATGTTGTTAGGGATGATGAGATTGTAGGTGAGAGCAAGATTAAGAGTCTCAGGATTAACAAGGACAAGGTGAGTGAAGTGAAGGCAGGGTTTGAGTGTGGTATCCAACTGTCTGATTCTATCGAAGCAAGAGAAGGGGACAAAGTTTACTGCTATAAAAAAGTTTAGAGGTCTGGCCTAGGTCTGCCCCTCGTTAAGAATTTTTTCATCTTTGGGTTTATCTATTCTAGAAGGTTTCCTAGTCCTTGAGATAGGTGTAGGCGTGCTCTTACAACCACGAACATCGAGATTGCAATCTTCTAAAAGGCTCCTTCGGAGAGGTAAACTTTTGGGTTTGTGAAAAAGTTCTGAACAACGGTGAGGTCTAGACCTGACCTGTTAGATGTTGTATTCTTTAGATGAGTTAATTTAACCTGCCCATATTATGCAAGCACAATATATTCAATTAGGTAACCAAATGGTTTTTAACGGCCAGTATCTTTTGGCTGTATATCGAATCAGGGGGAAAGAAGGCGTTGCCCTTGATGATATAGCAAGTGAAGTTGCTGCTGAATCCTCCACAGGTTCAAATGTCAAAATAGGTAGCTCTACAAACTTCTCAGAAAGTATGAATGCTGTTATATACAGAATCGATGAAAGTAAAAATCTAGCATGGATAGCTTACCCATGGAGAATCTTTGATAGTGGTGGTAATGTTCAAAACATCATAACTTTTTTAGCTGGTAATGTTTTAGGTATGTCCTCTGTTAAAGAATGTAAGCTTCTTGATGTATATTTCCCTCCTCAAATGCTAGTTCACTATGATGGACCCAGCTACACAATTGACAACATGAGAGAGTACCTCCAAATACCTAAAAGACCAATATTTGGTACTATAATTAAGCCTAAGATAGGTCTAACCTCATCAGAATATGCAGAACTTTGCTACGACTTCTGGTCAGGTGGTGGGGATTTTATAAAAAATGATGAACCCCAAGCAGATCAAGACTTTGCACCATTTGAAAGAATGGTTCAGGATGTCAGATATGCTATGGATAGGGCAGAGCAGGAAACAGGCAGAACCAAAGTTCACTCTTTTAATATCTCTGCAGTAGATTTTGATACAATGTTAAAGAGGGCGAATCTGATTCAGTCCATTATGAAGCCCGGAAGCTACGCATTCTTAGTTGATGGTATAACAGCAGGTTGGACAGCAGTTCAAACAATTAGGAGGCATTATCCAAACGTATTTCTACATTTCCACAGAGCAGGACATGGGGCCTTCACAAGAGAGGAGAATCCAATAGGCTTTACAGTCCCTGTCCTTACAAAATTTGCAAGATTGGCGGGGGCATCAGGTATTCACACAGGAACTGCCGCAGTTGGAAAGATGGCTGGTTCGCCAAAGGAGGATATAATGGCGGCAAGACAGGCCTTAAATCTATATGCAGAAGGAGATTTCTTCAAACAGATATGGTCTGAGATTCCAGAAAAGGATGAAGATTTGAGATTAGCTATCGAGAAGGAGGCAAAAGGTGAGAGTTATAAAGACTTTGGTTACTGGAGAATCACGAAGAAAATGTGTCCTATCATCTCTGGTGGCTTAAATCCTACTTTGATAGGGAAGTTCTTAGATATAATTGGTACACAAGACTTTATCACGACAATGGGTGGTGGTGTTCACTCTCACCCAATGGGGACAAAGGTTGGAGCAACAGCGGTTTTGCAGGCATATGAGGCGTGGGAGAAGAAGATTCCGTTAGATGAATATGCAAAGGAGAAAGAAGAACTCAGAGTTGCAATTGAATTTTTTGGAAAGAAAAAATCAGAAAGCGTATCCGAGGCAGATGAGGATAAGCCTATGGATAAGTAGTAATTGTTGACATATAACCTATAAAATAGTACAATATTCTATGTCCGAGTGTTGATTAGCTTGTAATTATTAATTTAGAGTGCTAATCTTTAAATATATATGGCTTTAAATAAAGAAGAAAAAGAACAAGTAGTAAAGAAATTTGCGCTTCATGAAGGTGATACAGGTTCACCAGAAGTCCAGATTGCGCTGTTAAGTAAACAGATAGATGAATTAACAGAACATCTTAAGGTTCATAAGAAGGACAATCACTCTAGGAGGGGCTTACTTCAGCTTGTTGGTAAGAGAAGAAGACTTCTTCAATACCTAAAGGAAAATGAAAAGGAAAGATATGATACTTTAGCAAAGAAGCTAAAGGTCTAGTTTTCTCTTTCCCTCTTCCTTTGTAAAAACTTTCCTATTAGAATACATTAGTCTTTTTTGACTATATATTTTGTATATAAATTAAATATTTAAAATAATGTTGTTTAATGAATTTAAACATGAATTTGAGATAGATGGTAGGAAGTGTTCCTTTGAAACAGGAAAGCTTGCGTTGAAGTCTCAGTCTTCTATTCTTGCAAGAATGGGAGATACAGTAATTACAGTTAATGTAAATACAAAGCCATCAACAGGGGAATTTGATTACTTTCCTCTTTCAGTAGAATATATTGAGAAATTCTATGCTTCAGGAAAAATTAGTGGATCCAGATTTGTAAAGAGAGAAAGATTTCCTAGTGATGATGCAATTTTGAAAGCAAGGATGATAGATAGGGCAATTAGACCTAGATTTCCACATGATTACAAAGATGAGGTAAGTGTAATTGTCACAGTCATGTCATATGATGAGGAGAATGACCCTGTAATTCTAGCAATAAATGCAGTTTCAGTAGCTTTGTTAAACTCTCCAGCTCCGTTTGAAGGACCACTTGGTGCTGTTAGATTAGGCTTGGAGGGTGGGAATATTGTCAGCTTGTATAAAGCAATTGATTTGACATCTGATGAAGAGAAGATGAATTATGTGGTTGCGGGTGATGGTGAGACATTCACTATGATTGATGCGGGAACACACATTGTTTCAGAAGATAAGATTCTTGAGGGTATGGAGAAATCTTTGGATATGATGAAGATTTGGATTAAACCACAAGAAGAATTCATCAAGAAGGTTGGTGCAAAAGAGAAGGGATATACATCCTTTGAAACCCCACAGGAAGCAATTGATGCTGTTGAGGAAGTTTTAGGGGAGAAAAAGATTCGAGAGGTTTTGGAGCTTGGTGAATCTGATGCTCATGCGGAAGCAAAAGAAGAGGTGTACAAGGCATTGGAAGGTAAGTTCTCAAAATCAACTATGGATGAGGCTTATGAAGTTCTTCAGAAGAAGATGCTTAGAAAGATTGTTTTGGATGAAAACAAGAGAGTTGATGGAAGAGATATTAATGAGGTTCGAGAAATGGCTTCAGAGGTTGATCTTCTTCCTAGGGTACACGGTTCTGCACTTTTCACTAGAGGTGTAACTCAGACATTAACAATTGCAACTTTGGGTAGTCTAAAGGATGTTCGACTTGTTGATGATATGGTAGGAGAGAGAGAGCAGAGATATATGCACTTCTATAATGATTTACCATTTGCATACGGTGATGCTGACAGAGTTAGATTAGTGCCAAGCAGGAGGGCAATTGGTCACGGTATGCTTGCAGAGAAAGGTCTTTGGCCAGTAATACCTTCAGAGGATGAGTTCCCATATACCATGTTGGTAATGAGTGAAATTCAAGGTGAAAACGGTTCAAGTTCTATGGCATCAGCATGTGGTTCATCTATGGCTTTGATGGCTGCAGGTGTTCCAATAAAGGATGTTGTAGGTGGTATTGCTTGTGGTTTGGTTACAGGAGAGAAAGGTGAGTTTAAGGTATTGAGTGATATGCAGGGAGTAGAGGATTTCTACGGTGATATGGATTTCAAGATTATTGGAACAGAGAATGGTGTAACTGCAGTACAGATGGATACTAAGACAAAAGGTTTGAGTATGGATGTTGTAAAACAGACATTTGCTCAGTCAAAAGAAGCAAGATTACAGGTTATTGCAAAGATGAAAGAAGCTATCGCAGAGCCTAGGACAGAGATGTCTAAATATGCTCCAAGAGTTGTACAGATTAAGGTTCCTACCGACAAGATTGGTGAAATTATTGGACCAGGAGGAAAGAATATTAGAGAGCTTTCTGAAAGAACAGGTGCAGAAATTGAAATTGAGGAGGATGGTACTGTAAATATATATAGTGCATCTGAGGAGTCAATTGAAGAAGCATCTAAGGCAATTAATATTCATAACTTTGTTCCTGAAGTAGGGCAGACTTATGAAGGTAAGGTAGCTTCAATTATGCCTTACGGTGCATTTGTTGACCTTACTCCTAGTGTTTCTGGATTGCTACATGTGTCTGAAATGGCAGATGACTTTGTTAAGGATGTGAGGAAGTTTGTTAATGAGGGTGATATTATCAAAGTGAAGATTGTAGGGATAGATAATATGGGTAAGATAAAGCTGAGTATTAAAGGGGTAAAGTAATTTACGACTCAAAAAGAATGAAGGGTACTTGGAGCTAAGCTCTGTACCCTTTCATTTTTCCACATCTTATCTTATTTTTCCACATCCATATTTTAAGAGAAAGGGGGTGTAAAAAACAATTGCTAGTTAAGGAGATTTAATGAATTTGTAACTACTCCTTGGATATCTTTGCAAGAAAGAACCCCATCATCATCTTGTTTGGGATGATTCGTATAGCGTTTCCAACCTGACTATCATATACATTCCCACTCCATTTGGTAATACCGGGTTTAATATACGGCTTTAACTCAGGAGTAGATTTAAGAATCTCATTCTTAATATTTATCTTGTCAATCTTTGCATTAGGAAAAGTCTTAAGAAGATGTGTAAGGACACCCTCATTCTCATCAGGTTCTAATGTACAAGTAGAGTAGATCATAGAACTACCATGCTTTAATGTCTTGAATGCAGAAACAATCAATTCCTTTTGAACAAATATATTCCTTTTCACCTTATCCATACTCCAATATCTTAGAGGCTTAGGACCTTTGAAATATATCAATCCTTCACCACTACATGGAGCATCAAGAAGTACTTTATCAAAATATACTGGATATTTCTTCCCAAATTCCTTGGCATCACTAAGTGTAACTTTTGCTTTAGCTCCAAACTGATTCAATACACTCTGTAAATCAGAACTTCTAGAAACATCAATATCATTTGCTATTATATTCGCTTGATTATTAGTTATCTCTGCAATATGTGTACTCTTGCTTCCAGGAGCAGCACACATATCCAAAATACTCTCTCCTTTCTTAGGCTCTAGTATGAGTGTCGCAAGTATACTTGAGAGATTTTGTATGTAGTATTTCCCATCATTATATTCCTCTGTCTGTGATGCTTCATCCTTATTCTTATTCGGAACAAAATATGTATTTTTTGCCCACGAAATCTCTTCTAGAATATATCCCTTTCTTTCCAATTCCTTCTTGGTTTGTTCAGTATCCCCCTTAAGGGAATTAAGTCTAATTGTTGTAATTGGTCTTTGGGAAAAAATCCAAGGTATCTTCCCTTTTGGAACCATTAATATACTAGCTAGTCTTGACACAAAGACATCTTCTTTGGTAAAGAATTTATCTCGCACAGGGCGGTTGGTAAATGCCTCTCTTTTATGTTTATAACTACTTCTTTTTCTTTTTTTCATACTTCTATATCTCTCCTTTTAAATATTTAATGATACTACCAATTACTAGACCAGTTGTCTCTGTTCTTAATATGTTTCCTTTCAACTTTATGAATTTAAAATGGAGCTTTTTGAATATCTTTAGATCTGTAATGTCCCAACCCTTTTCAGGTCCAATTGCAATTATGATGGGTTTTTTAATATCAATATTTTTTAAGATTTCTGTGAGATACTTTGCCTCATGTACTTCTGTTGCTAGGCATATCTTTATAGCATCTTTGGGGAAGTTGTAGCTGGGTAGCTCTTTTATGTGTAACGGTTTCTCTATTATCGTAGGGAAAGTATTTCGTGATTGTTCAGTTGCATCTTTAACTAGCTTATTCCAATATGTTAAATCTTTCATTGCTTTATTTCTCTTCTTTAATGAATATTTAGATTCAACAGGTATTATCTTCTGTATACCAATCTCTACACTTTTTTCAATGAAGTATGTGAATTTAGAATCATTACTTAATGATTGGACAATTGTTATATCAGGAGTAAATGGGGATTCTCTCTCACCTAATTCTTCTACAATCTGTATCTCTACGGATGCGGGTTGTATGTCTGTGATTTGAGCAAGGAATACTTTTTCATATGTTTCTATTTTGATATACTCCTCGATATCTAAATCACCTTTTTCAATTATATTTCTACTGTCTGAGTCAGATAGGTATGTTATATCTTCAACAGAGAGTTTATGTCTAACAAAGAATTTTTGCATGGTTAATTATACCTTACTATTACTTGATTTGGGAGATGTTGGTTACAATCTTTATTTTAGAAGGAATTATCTTTTTTACATTTTCAAAATCCTTTCTATCTCTTGTTAGAATATAGTCACAGTTAGCATGTAGTGCCATGAGGTATTGGAGAGTGTTTTCGTAGTCAGAGTATTTGCTCTTGTATGCAAGGGATATTGTTGAATCTGTTAAAGGAGTGATTTCTACAAAAGTTAGGAATTCTAATATCTTTTTATGAGTTTTTGAACCAGCCTTTATGTGCAGTATGTGGAATGTAATATGTACAGAGAGCGCAGAGACAAATATCTTAGCATTGGGGAATCTCCTTATTAGCTTGTCAGCACCACTTTCTTCTAATTGTCTTCCCTCGATTATATCTATTATGATGTTTGCATCTAGGAATATCTTTTTCATTATCTTTTATACCTTTCATTCAGTAGCTTACCGTACTCTTTATCTACATCAAGCTCAGTAGGAAGTTCTATCTTCTCTGTGGGCATAGAAAGCATCCTTTCGAAATCTTTAGCACTTTTTTCTTTTTTTTGCTTGATGCTTAAGAGGTGTTCTGTGGAGGCGCAGATGAAAGAGGGGATACCTCTGTCGTATACCTCATATATAATTCCAGCTTCTATGGAGTCCTTTAGTTGTGTTAGATTATGTCTAAAATCTCTCAAATTTATTTTGATATATTCTTTGTTTTTCATATTTATCCTCACTCTTAAATTATCTCATTCTCTTGTAATAATATCTTTGCGACAGTATGTTGAACATAAGTTTCAACATGCCTGTTGTTAAATTACAAGAACTTGTAATTTCAAGGTCTAAACTTCTTTAACAATCATGGTTGTATAAGTAATAAATCCTTGACTTCATTAACATAATCTAGTTATATATATACATATAACATAAAGTGTCTTTTTTTAATGAAAGAAAAATCAGTAAGGTTTGTTAGGAGTATTGCTAAAATAGCTCTCCTTTTGTGTGGTATATTCCTTGTACTATTAGGTGTTTACTACACCTATCGTTCCATTCGATTCAGACCTTACAAGGTAAGGGTAAGTAATGTAACGGATAGTGCTTTTACAGTCTCTTGGGTCACAGATGAACCAATGGTGGGAGTAGTGTACTACGGCGAGAAGGATAGTTTCCTTCCAGGTCCTCTATCATGGTTGGGTAAGAAGAAGGCAGTAGATGATAGGGATGTATCAGAAGCTCAAACAGAGTGTGTAAGTAAGTTTAACAAGAAGGTATCTAAAACAAGAGATGAGAACTTTACAGTAGATGCAAGTGGTTTTGATTGTCATAATGTCAAGGTATTTAAGAAAGGACATTACTATACCCATCATGTCACAGTAGGTAACTTAGACGCAGATAAGGAGTATTTCTTTAGGGTAGGTAATGGGTATATTAGCTACAAGACAAATAATGGTATCTATGCAGAGGGTGAACCCTTAGGTGAAGATGAATTTTCAGTTCATACGAAAAAGACATTTGAAAATATAAGTACACCTAACCCGGCATATGGGATAATAGAGGAGGTATACCAAACAGCCGATGGTGTTTTTGCACTAAATAAAAATTTTGATTCTATGCTTTTTCTGTCTGTTTATAGTAAAAATGGTACTGTTCATCCTGGGCTTTTTTCTTCTGTTGCAAATAAAGATGGCGGTTGGAGTATAGATTTATCTAATGTGAGGGATGAAGAGGGCGATATAGTTGTAGGTGAAGATACGATTCTTGTTTTTGTGCCACAAGCCGAGAATCATGAGCTCTTTATACCGAAAACACATGAATATAATACTATTGTGTTTCCTCTGAGATTGGTAAGTAACACAGAGGATAGTGTCAAGAAGGAGGGTGCTCAGAAGAATCTTCTAGAGGGCATAATGAAAGGTGTTGAGGCATGGACTCCACTTCCAGATCAGGGCTGTACTAGGTATGGTACTGTGGGGAGAACACAATTTTGTGGTGGCATATGTGTACGGGAGTGTTTTTGGGTTGTTGGGGGAGAGGAGCAATTGAAAGGGTGGGTTAAGTCTGATTTGTGTGTATGCCCACAGTACTGCAAGGATAATCCTGAATACCAGGGTTGTGATGGACCAAAAAAAGCTCCACCACCAGCACTACCTCCAGTTATAGAAGATGAGAGTAGCAATCCCGAGTCTGAAATAGTTGTTTACGCGAATGCTCTTTGCCCAGCTAACAGGGCATGTAGATGTGAGCTTAATATTGAGGGAGAAGTTGTTAGCTTTGAAATCTTGAGCACGACGACTAGAAGGAGATGTTCTCTAAGCAATATGCCTAGGAGTGAAAGCACTCCCCCACCAGAGGTTAGTGTTATCAGACAAAATGAATCTTGTCCTGCGGGTGAGGAGTGTACTTGTCTAATTACTGTTAACAATCGCCCAGTACCTTATACAATCAACAGTAATGATTCAATAAGACTGTGTTCTCTAAGCAATATGCCTGAGAGTGAAAGCAGTACTTCACAATCGAACCCAACAACGGAACAATGTTATTATTATGACCCAGGACTCCTTGGCTTAGGCGAGGCATGTTATCCAGTTAACGCTCCTGCGACCGGTTGTAGTGGGGAAAACTACTATCTTGGAGATCCAGCATGTGGTGATAATTTGGGCTGTTATACTTTCAATCATCTTTCCCCGGGTGGTAGTTGTCATCGTGCTTCTTGTCTCGCAGCACCTTATAGAAGTTATAATAATTGTGAATCAATAAGGGAAGCTACGATATCTGATTATGGGAAAATTACTGCGTTTATGGTAAATGCAGATGTCTTCACTGATACTGCCTTCAAGACAGTAGATTCTCTTGTTTTAAGATCGGAGACCTACATTTGTTGCAAATTCTCTCGGAAAGATGATCACAGCGTTGTCCGAGAAGCCTCTCTTGCTTCAACAACAGATTGTGGAATGATGGCAGCAGGATTCCCTGGGACAAAACCTCTTGATGGTGCCTATCATTTCTCATTTGATAACTGTCCAGACTTTGGAAAATTCAAAGAAAATGAAGAAGGGATTAATAGGAGATATATGTTTAAGTCTTTAGCACAGGGTGAATCTGCTGGTGACAAGTTTCTATTCTTTCCTGAAAGAGGTGTGTATTCTGTAATCTCAACACTATCTCAATCAAAAATATTTTTCTTGGGAGGTGATGGGAAGAAGTATGTGTTCTATCAGAATCGTGATGGAAAAGAGGGTTATCAATCCCCATTAAATCCTTTAGAGCCAAGAGATGATGAAGATCTTTTAATTCCTGCTTCTGAGTTAGTTTTATCTGTTTCTAAGGAAACGACTGTACAGGAGTTACATTTGTCGCAAGGTATAAACATTGTATCTTTTGATCTAATTCCTTCATTAGGAGAGTTGAAGCAATTGGACTCTTCTGACTTTCTTAACATTGTTAATCGCTCAGATCATGTAATATCAAGAATATCTCCTTTTAATTCCGGACAATGGGGATCCGGTATGTCCTATGATTTTGAAGTGAAGGAAAACAAAGGTATTCCATTTCCGTTATCTCAAGGGAGGGGCTACTTGGTAATGGCAGAAAAAGATGCAACAATCTTTGTCCCAGGATATAAAACAGAAACTCCAATCCCCATCGCCTTCTCCTCTGGTTGGAACCTAATAGGAGTACATGGTCATAATACAGCATATACAGCCAAATCATTAATAAATAGTGTAAATAGTATAGAAGGTCTTCAGGCTAACAATGTAACCTACTGGCCAACTAGTAAGGGTATGTATCAGGGTTTTCAGTTATCTGAAGGTCAAGAGTATGGTCAAGATTTCCCCATTAGTAAGGATCTAGGATATTTTGTAAGGATAAATGACTTTAAAGCACTAAAAGAGGGTTGTAAATCAATAAACTGGAATCCTGGTGGTCAAAAGAACGGAGAATGTAACTAATATATAAATTAATATATAAATAGGTACACATGGGTGGGAAGAAGAATAATGCTCTAAAAACGGTATCTAAGATACTCATATCTCTGCTGCTAATATCATTGCTAGGATATTTAGGATATATAGGGTATGTGAGTATAAAGTCTAAACCATACAAAGTAAGGGTAACCAATGTAACAGACAGTGCATTTACTGTCTCATGGATTACAGACAAGCCCATGGCTGGTGTAGTCTACTACGATGAAAACAATGACTTCCTTCCTGGACCATTGGTAAGTATGGGTAAAAAGGTAGCAGTAGATGATAGAGATATGTCTAAGGCGCAAACAGAGTGTATTGAGAAATTCACAGAAAAAGCATCTAAAACAAAAGATAATAACTTTGTAGTAGATGTAAGTGGTTTTAATTGTGAGGATGTAAAAATCACAAAATATGGCAAATACTACACACACCATGTAACAGTAGAGAACTTAGAACCAGACAAGACATATTACTTTAGGATAGGTAATGGAATTACTGCATACAGTAAAAACAATGGAGTATATACAGAAAATGAACTACCTGGAATAGATATGTTCTTGGCAAAAACTAGAAATGTTTTTACAGAGGTTGGTACTCCATATCCAGCATTTGGTTCAACATATAATCTCTACTATGACAAGGAGAAGGACTTGATGAAAAATGTAAGTTTTGATTCTCTCATGTTCCTCCTAGCTAAGAAAGATGGAATTGTACTAGCACAATTCTCTGGTGTTGCAAATAGTGATGGTGGATGGAGTATAGATTTAGGTAATATTAGAGATTTAAAAGGAAATATAATAGAGGGGAAGGATGGGATAGAATTAGAGTTCATACCTCAAACAGAAAACTTCCTTCCTGCGAATAGAAAGGTAGTATCTCTTAATGATGTAGAATCTCCTCTTTTGATGGTAGGTAATAATCATGATGCATGGGAGGAACCGGAGAAAGAGAAGCAGAGTAGTGTATCTAGCGAAAGAGGCGTTTTAGATATTCTAAAACATAAATCTCTTGCCTCTAGTGATACGAGGGCAGATGGTGATACTGATGAGATGATAGTAACTAATAAGGTAAGAGATTGCCTTGATCCGGATGGTTGTGTATGTCTTTTTGATAAGCAAGGTAACAACTATATGATACGTATAGATGTTAAGAAAGGTGAGAAGTGTGAGCCTAAGACAGTATGTAAGGCTAATGATAAATGGCCAGGTAAGATGGATATACAGATGGGAGATATGTGTATAGATCCTAGTGGTTGTGAATGTTTTAATGGTAGTACAAATGCAAACATGGATGCAGAATGTGGTTGTGAGTGTGGTGTAGAGGGTTGTACTGGTGGTGAAAAAGAAACAATAAATGGCGATAATCCATTGGGACCAGGTAATCTTACTAAAGAGAGTTATACCAGTTTGACAGAACTGTGTGGAGATTTCTACAAACCAGCTCAAGTTAGGTATAAAGGGTATAAAGAAGGAAAGGAGAACGCACTGGTTTGTTTGTCAAATAGTGACTACGATCGTGTTAAGCGAAGATGTAAGGATGGTATGGGCCAGGGAGTCCTTTCTACCCATTGGAAGCTAAACCATATTGTTGAAAATAGTGATGGTACATATTCGCTAGGTGAAGAGGTGATAGGTACAGGAAACACAGGTAACCTTGTTTGTCCAAAAGTCTCCTTAGCCCTTGCTATAGACATAGATAAGAATGCGGGTGTGAAAGAGCAAGCAGAGGCCTATACTAAATATAAGTGTTGTGTTACAGAGGAAAATGATAGAGGGGTTTTTGGTTACAAATACAGTTTCGAAAAGGATTGCTCTATGGTTGCAGATGCTGAAAAATGTGATATTCCATTGAAGAGTAGCTACTGTATTGACAGTAAAGATCCAAACCTACTCTTTGCTGTTTTGTATGCTCAAAGCAAAGATAATCAATATAACAATGATAAAACTGTTTGTGAGGAAGAGGGTGGTGAGAGCTTGCGAGGTTCTACTGGGTATGGTAATGAAACTTCTCACTATGGGAAAAACTGTTGTGAAAAAAAAGAATCTGCTGGAAAAACCTATCAAATTAATAGATGTGCTAATCCAGAAATGGTTCGCTGGAAGTTCTGTATAGACAATGGAAAAGTTGGAGATGTGTTCCATCCTAATCCTATTAGATATGATGAGTTCAGACTAGGAGGTAAAAGTGATGTAGCAAGATTTTTTGAGAAGTTTAAAAAGTCAACTCTTGCGAATATCGATACAGCATCTTTAGAGGAGAATATAGAAACAGTCTTTTTCTTCCCTGAAAGCGGTATGTATGAAGTTAATACATACGGTGGGGGGTCAACACTTCTAATGGGTGATAAGGAGACTTCATACTTCTACTTCAAAAACAGAGATGGTGTAGAAGGATACCAAGCTCCTGCAGATCCAGCTAACCCTAAAGAGAATGAAGATATAATAGTTCCAAGGGTAATAGCAGAGGTGTCAGTATCTAAAACCACAACTGGTAAAGAAATTGAATTAAGAAAAGGTATAAACATAATGTCCTTTGACTTCTTGCCTACAAAGGCAGGTGATGAAAAGAAATTATCTTCTGGAGATTTCCTTTCTCTAGCAAATGCTTCAGGAAGGAAAGTTTCAAGTATAGGGCAGTTTGTTGGTGGGCAATGGCAAAGAGGAACATCATATGACTTTGAAAAAGATAAGGTAACGGGTCCTTTATTTGATTTAATCTTTGGTAAAGGTTATGTAGTAGTAGCAGAAGAGGATGTCACTATAACAGTACCAGGGCATGACATTAAAAGTCCTGTCCCGATAGCCTTCTCTTCCGGTTGGAATCTAATAGGAGTACACGGACACAGTACATCATATACAGCTAAATCGTTGATAAATAGTGTAAGTAGTATAGAAGGTCTTAAAGCCAACAATGTAACCTACTGGCCAACTAGTAAGGGTATGTATCAAGGTTATCAACTATCCGAAGGTCAAGAGTATGGGCAAGACTTCCCAATCTCTAAAGATCTAGGATATTTTGTAAGGATTAGTGACTTCAAACCACTAACCCCAACCTGTAAATCAATAAACTGGAACCCCGGAGGCCAAAAGAACGGAGAGTGTAACTAAACTAAAAAAATAAAAATATGCAAACAATACCACCAGTATATTGGATGATAGTAGTGGCTGCTATAGCTATACTAATCTGCTTTGTACTCTATGAACTAGGGATGCTAATAAAGGATTCTAGAAAAACATTGCAAAATGTTGAAGGTATAACCTCTACAGTAAAAAATACTGTAGAAGAAGTAAACGAAACAATAATACAACCAATAAGAGGAATAGGTTCTGGCATATCAGCAGTAAGTGGGTTCATCTCAGGTCTAACAGGAGATAAAAAGGAATAAGGAAAAAAGATATAAATGTTGTAATAATCCCTGTTTACAGGTATCATATCCTTAATGAAAATAGCTTACATGCCTCAACATCAAAGAAGGCAAAACATTATTCTAGCAATACTCTTGATAGGATTACCTCTTCTTGTTTTTGCAGCGTATCAGGTGGTAAAGATTGTATCTAGAGCAGGTGTTGGTTCTGAACCTAAAAATGTTGTAATAAGTAATATCTCAAACAACATGATATCAATATCATGGACAACAGATGCCAACACAATAGGCTCAATTACTCCAATTGAAGGTGGTGCAAAGAAAGCTAAAGTGATAGATAGTCGTTCTGCAGGAAGAAGCTATACGCACTATGTAGAACTTGATGATTTAGAGGCAAATACAAAGTATAGTTTCTTAATCAACTCAGAAGGAAAAGAGTACTCTACTAGTGATGGAAAAAACTTAGAATTCTCAACAGCTCCAATAACGGGAGGAACCTCTACCCCAGGAAGTATAACAGGACGTCTTAAGGGAGGTAGGGGAGAGGATGTTTTGATATATGCTTTCCTAACAGACAAAAGCACATTTCCTCTCTCTCCTCTTGGTGGAACAGTATCAAGAACAGGTGGTTGGATAATATCAATCAATGACTCAAGAAAGATTACAGATTACTCTTATGCTGAAATAAAAGATAGTACAAATATAACGGTAATTGCAGTTGATGGAAGGGGTAAAACAGCTAAGATACAAGGAACCTACGTTGAACTTTTTGATAGTAATGGTGAGCTAAAACCAACACAGGATTTTACCCTCGGAGATAATGGAGATGTATACTCTCTTCTGCCATCAGGTTCAACACAAGCGGTGGTGCCATTAGAACCCCGCCCCCCAGAAGAACCATATGTCCCTCCCGTACCAACCCCAGATCCACTACCACCAATTGATGATGATCAACCTGTCGATTCAAGCAGAGTATACAGAATAGTGCATCAGCTGTCGTGGGTTGAACTTACAGACACAAGCAGCAGTAGTGTGGAGGATTCTTTTAGTGGAGCGAAAACAATAAGGGTTGTAGATGTTACAGACTCTGGATTCAAGGTTGTTTGGGTGTCTTCTGAGAAAGAACAAGGATATATAAACTATGGAACTTCTCCAACCAACTTAAACTTGAAAGGCCTTGATGGTAGGGATTCACCAATTAGTGGAGAAATGGAAAAGTATCATATTCATAGTATAGAGATAGACAGACTACAAAAAGAAACAAAATACTACTTTGAAGTTATCTCAGGTAGTAACACATATGACAATAATGGGAGTAAATATCAACAATCAACTCTGCCTTTAATAGAAATCCCACAATACAAAACCACCAGTATCGCTGTTGAAAACATGCCAGACCATCGTGAACTTGCAATGATTGCACATATTGAAGATAAAGATAGTGTTGGAACTTCAGGTAGGAGTAGAGATATTTTTTGTATGACAGATACCACTAAAGGCCAGTGCGATTTAGTCCTAGGAAATTCAAGGGTAGAAGATGGTAGTGCTTTTTATGAATATACGGATGAAGATATATTAGTAATAGAACCATATACGACTTTTGAAGTGGAAAAACTTTCTTTACCACTCGTAGGACTTGAAGATGCAGGTAAGGAAGTATCATTGAAAAAAATAAAAACGGAAACTCCTGTTAATACAACGAGAATTTCTGCACTTAGCAATTACGGTTTAACCAATTCCCCTAATGAAGTAATCACCACTAATACTGAAGGAGGTAGTGGTACTGGTACAAGTGAGATTCCGAAGACAGGAATTGTGGATAGTTTTGTTACTATTTTAATTATTGCTCTAATTTTGGTAGTATTTGGTGTATTACTTTACATCCTCACAAGAAGGAAAGATAATGTGAGAGGTAAAATGACAACAGGATTATGATAAGAATTAAGGGGAACAAAAAACCAGTTTTGTTACTATTGCTCCTAGTGGGGTTTTCTTTGTTGACTGTGAAATTGGTTGGAAGTAATTTCGCAAAATCTAAAAAAGTTGAGATTCAGAACAACAAAGTTCAACAGTGTGATAATTGTAAGGGTGTTGATGATGATATTCTGACAGAAAAGGTTATAGAAGATATTACAGAGGATGATATTATTTTTATCAAAAAAAAGGACACAGTTGATATAACGAGCAGGGCTGATAGTGGATCTGTTAAGGGCATAGGCAGAGTTGATTGTGGTGCTATCTCACCAGACACACTCTTAGCCTCTATTAGAAAAACTTGTTCGAACGGAGCCGGACCTGTTGATTTTAGTAAATCTGGGAAAGATTCTACTACTGGTGATGGTGTAGTGGTTACAAAGGATACAAAGGTCGAAATAGTGGAAATAACTTATCCTCTGGGTTTGTTTTTAGGACAATCGACCTATCAGGATAGTAACAAACAGATAAGGAAGAAATCTCCGGAGTATAGGTCCAACGGTCAGCAGATAGATGTTGAGTACGTAACTAGAAATCTCTCACCTAAAGAATCAGAAGCTTTCTCCAAATCCCTTACTAAAACAGAAAAGGTTCCTTTCAAGGTGGAGGGAGAGGTTAAGGTTGGTGGTGCGGAAGGTATTGGGTCGGCCAATCCAGGGGAGTATGCTGTAGCAAATGCATCACACAATCCAGAGTGTACTGTATATGGAAAGCCTTGCGAAAGGGAATTTGCGATCTCTGACTTTAATGTAGAGAAGAGTAATCAATTAGCTGCAGATTCAAAATATGGAGGATACTTGATGGGTCAAGCTCCTGGAGGAGATAAGTATGAGAAGGAAGAAGAGAATTCCTGTTTAGTTGAAGATACTAACTATACCGTTTGGGATAAGGGTGTCGTCGAGGCATGTCGTCAAAGTGATATGGCAAGTTTAATGGCTACCTTCAAGGCAGCCTTTAGTTCAACCAAGTGGAAGAGGTGTACTGAAGGTGAGAAGATAATGGATGAAAATGGTAATGTAAGTGTAGTAAAAGAGGCTTGTATAGACACAAAGAACATTGGAATAAAGATGACAGCGATATTTGGTGATCCTTATGAATGTACTGATGATTTGTGTGCAAATGCTATGTTGGTGGATAAATATAGATCTGTACTATCTCCAAAAGAGGCTGATGGTATTCAAGAAGTTTCTACAAATCCTAATAAGAGTTTAACAAAGTTTGTTGCTACAAATTGTAAGATAAGTATAGATGGGACCACAGTTGATGTATACTGTTTGTGGGATACATCGGCTTACCTACTTAACTATCAACTCCAAGCTAAGGATTCTGCTCCAAAACAAGAAGATTTTCCAGAGAATTTCAATTCATATTGGCGTTCTGTGAAAAAGTCCTCAGATATGTCATCTGAAAAATACGGATTATAATAGTATTTAAAATTTTTATTAAATAAAAATGAAAAAATTTGTCTCTCTGTTCCTTTTTGCCCTAATAATATTATGGTTTGTTCCTATGAGTGTTTATGCTCAAGGCAACTCTGAAGATATCCCTAAACTACCTATACAAGAGGGATGGAAAGAAATGGATGAAGCTTCTGATGTTGTGCAAGATACTCCGAATGGAGGTCAGAATGCAGACAAGCTTGCTGGTAAATCAATGTATGGGACCACCTCAGTTTTGCTTACAGCAATTGCTCCTGAGTTGGTGGCTGATCCTGAGGATTTGCCACAGAGTATGAGAAGGGGTCTTTTAGGTGTTGCAGAAGATGGTGTTATGGCTCTCTTTAATAATCAACCTAGAATTGATGTTCTTGCTCATCTTAGTGAGGAATGGGTTCCTGGGTATAAAGAATCTAATGCTGTTTATGCTGGTGGATACAAAGATTTACAAGATTCAGGTATATCATCTTTATGGTCAACTACAAGAAACATAGCATATGCGGGATATGTAATCATTATGATAATTGTGGGTTTTATGATCATGTTTAGGAATAAAATAGGAGGGCAAATGATGGTTACCGTAGGGAATGCAATACCAAAGATAATAATATCTCTAATATTAGTCACATTTAGTTTTGCTATTATTGGTTTAATAATAGATATTGGCGGTATTGCAACAAATATGGTTGCTGCAATTTACTATCGTAACGATTTGGCAAAAAGTATAGAAGTGACTAATCCTTGGTCACTGTTTGGTGAGATTTTTAGCAGTAGTGGACTTGCTGTAGGTTCAGGAATAACAGGAGGTCTGGGACTTGCTGGAATCGTAGGTCTGATGTTTTTCTCTGGACCAGTAGGTTGGATTCTTGCAGGTCTAGGACTGCTTTTAGTAGGACTGATAGTTTCGGGCATTATACTTGTCGGAGCCATTAAACTTTGGATAGTGTTAATTAAGGCTTACTTAGGTATACTCATAAATGTTGTTACTGCACCACTAGCTATAATGGCGAGTTCGATTCCTGGGAATGATGCTATGATGGCAAACACATTTAAATCTGCACTTAGAAATGCTTTAGTATTTCCTCTCGCATATGCTATTGTTAATCTTCCCTATTATATTGCTGATAGAGGCATATCTTTGACATTCCCAAATACTCTGACGGGAGTACAAGGTGGAAGTGAGAGTACATTCCTTTCGGGAGCCCTAATAGGGATTGCAAAGATAGTTGCAGTATATGCAGCTGGTTCTGCTCCTAATATTTTGAAGGGTTTAATTCCAGCGACTGCTTCGAAGTCTGGTATAGATGTGTCTAAGTCTCTTCAAGAAGGTATGTCCAAAGTACCTTTCTTAGGAGGAATGTTTAAATAGTACTATTAAATCTTAATGGCAAAAAAAGGACAATCTGGAGATGTTATAGATTCTGTCTTTGACTTCGTATTTACAGAGTCCCAAAAACCACCAAGCAAGGTTAAGCCTGTAACTGTAACAGGCTTGGACTCTACGGACCCATATGTTGATGTTGCTACTGCGGTTTTGGAGAAACCTTTGATGTATGTAAATAAAACAACAGAAGGTGCTATAAAAGGCGCATCAAATATAGATATAGCAAGCTTCAATATCGATTCCAAAGATGGTAAGGTGAGAGTAGATTTCGGTTCTGGGAATATTGTTGATGTCTTAAATAACGATTTGACATTTGTCGATAAGGCATTTGAGAAATTAGAAGCGGCCAGGAAAGCAGGGAGGATGACTGCTTGGGGTAAAGAAATTGCAGCTTTTACTGCTGCAGGTATGGCAACTCAAATGGGTTTAGATGCTGAAACAAGAGATGTGTTTCTGAAGGTAGGTAAAACAGATACAGATCCTAATGCTGATTATGAAATGAATCTTAGAAGTTTTAAGCTTGCTAGTCAATTTTGGGAGAAAAGTGATTTTCAAAACATATCAGAATCTTCACTAAAGTCCATTTATGGAGATGTTAAGGGTGCTGAAGTGTATAAAAACATTCAATCTATACATAGTAAATATGAAGCGGAGATGGGGAAGCCAGAAGGGCAGAGAGATTTTAGTAATGTTTTTAACGAAGCTGGTGCTAATAGGGATATGCACCTCTTCTTTGAAAGATTTAATCTTGCAAAGAAGGGGGCAGAAGCCAAAAATAAGGCAGCAGCATTAGATCCAAACAGTAAAGAAGCGATTAAGCTTAACCGCCAAGCTACTGGATATCGCGATGCACAAAATACTCTAGCAATAATACAAGATAGCGATAGATATAAGAAACACGGCGGTATAGATAAATATGTTATACAAAAGGAAGCAGAGCTTAGAACTCTCAAAAATGAGTTACGGAACCTTTCAGGAGCGACTGATAAAGCTAGTATAGATAGATTGAGGGATATAAGGGGTGAGATAAAAGGGATTGATGTACAGGTAAGAAATTTTAAAATCCAGAAGACAGCTCATAGTTTAGGTATGATAGAAACACAATTAGATTCAATTAAGCAACTTTACGAATATACAGTTGGTGGGGGATTGATACCTGCTCTTATTAATGGGGATTTTTTTGATGCAAGGAAGAATGTTGCATGGGGATTACAACCGCGTGATGCAGATTCTACTGTTACATTCAGTTATTTAGCTAAGGATGGTAAATTAATAACCACAGATTACAAAGGTCTTCTTGCTAAGAGTGGGAAGAACAGGTTTGAGCAATCATACTACGAGGGAATGATGGATTACTATTACAGATTTACCCCAAAAGGTATTATAGAGAATCTAACTACAGGTAACGGTTTTGCACGCCAAGCTTTTAAGCAGCGAGAGGCCCTTATAGAGACATTTAAAAATAGCGCTGCTGGAAAATTGTTTGCAGATGGGGATATTGAGTGGGATAAGTTATTTGGTGCTGGTGGTGCGGGATACCTTAAGTCTTTAGAGGGAAATCCAAAATTTGCAAAGTTGCTAGAGTATATAGAGAATAACAAAGGGAAGTTTGAAAGATTCAATAAACTTGTAAAGACAGCTGATAAGTTTAATTTTGTTAAGAGGGCAAAGGACTGGCTTGGAAATAACTCTTTATATAAGAAAACTATTGGTGCCCTTGCAGGCAAAGTAAAGGATAGCTTTCGTAATTTACTATTGAAAATAGCAAAGGATAATATTGCAAAGGGTAAGATAGAGGAACTATTTGCAAAAGAGTTGGGATTACGAGCAGTATCTATTGCTCTTAAGACAGCAATAAAATCGGCCTTAGCGACATATACAGGAGGTATTAGTGCTGCTCTTGGGTTTGTTATTGACAGGGCTGTAGATATTGCAATGCAAGTAGTAGTAAAAGCAGCTAAACCAGTAATTAAATTTGCTATAACAGGATTTGTTTTTGCCTTGGTAGGGATAATAGGAATTCTGTCTTTAATTTTTGTTTCTCCTCTTAAGACAAGCAGGACATTAGGCTCGTACAGTCATGTTGCACCTCATGAAATAATACTAGGTGAAACGGATTATACAGTAGTTGCAGAAGGAGATCCTGGACTTCCTGGAGAAACAGTTCCTGGGGTAAGCTTCCCAATATATTCAGGTGGAGCTTATGATATTCTTATGTCAATTGCCTCGGAATTTGGTGTTTCTGTATCTTTACATGATTGTACTGGTAGTACAGAAGGTTATTGTGGGAAAATAGCAGGTGGTTGGTGTTATGCTGCCCAAGGAACAGTATATTGTGATATGAGTAGGATTCCAGAGAGTGCTTATAATACAATTTTTAGGCATGAAGTAATGCATTTTGTACAAGTTTGGTATTTTGATTATCAAACAGATAGAAAATATCGAGAGTGGGGAGCGGATTATATGTCTAATAATGGTGGTTGGTATTGTGTGGTTGTTAATGGTGTATCTATGCGAGCTACTACTGCAGCAGAGATATTCAAGAGAGAGGGTGGGTGTACAGAAGAAGACTTAATTAATTTAGCCTATCGTAAAGCAGATAGCGCAGATCCTAACTGTGCAGCATATTTCCATAGTAGCTTAACATCTGCAGAGACAGGTTATTGTAATTAAAAATATGGAGATTAAAAGATTTATAAAAAAATACAAGAAATACATAGTCATAGTATTAACAGTGGTAGCTCTAATAGTAATATTTATCTTTCTATTAGGGAGGAAAAAAGAGCCAAAAGAAGTTCTAGTGCCGATGAATAAGGAGATAGTCTCTCCTTTTATGGAATACACAGGATTGCCCAGTTTTGCTTTACCCAAGAAGAAAGCACTATTTACTGAAGAAGTTTTAAACGTTTATAGTATCCTGCCCTATAAACAATCTATAGCAGAGGTAGTTTATAAATTTGATAACAATGCTAGGTCTAGATACCCATCGGAGGTTATGGATTTTTGGAAGTCGAGTAGTAATTCTTTTGCATATTATAAAAACACAGGCATTCTAAAAATTTCTTCTCCACATGGTTTGTCTGTGACTTCATTAGTCGATAGTAAAGAAAACATTAAAAATTTCATTAGTACTTATTTTGGGTATGTGGATATAGATACTGACAATATTTTGGTAAAGAGCAATCCTTCGGGAGGTTATACTTATAAAGGCAAATATTTAATAGATGGTTATGCTTTTGGTTCTATCTATCTTGAATCATATGCTTATGTTGTTCAAACAGATAAAGATTCTAATATTAATAATCTGTCGATTTTTTTGTACAACAGAAATAGTCCCTCTGTATATTCTCGATATCCAGTACTCGGCGAACCAGAACTTTTATTAAATAAAAGAGTGTATATTGATAGGCTTACGATTAGTGAGAACTATAATAAATTGGACAGATATGTCAAAGGCACAATAAACCTAGAATCTTTGAATATAAGTGAAATGGAAAAGGCTTACATATTTACTGATTTCACAGAAGGATATATATACCCAATGTATATGTTTACAGCGGATGCAAGATATAAAGATTTTAACGAAGAGGGGTATGCTGGAGATATTCTCATGTATATAATGGCAATAGCGCAAAAAAACATCTCTCCGAGGGAAAATATTGTAGAATTTTATGAAATAGGGACTGAAGAATAAAAATATTCTCTATTCTGTGATACAATAAAACTATGAAATTACTAAAGTCGTTCTTGTTATCCTTGCTCATCCTTCCTTTATTTTTTGTCGTAAAAACAGAAGCCTTCTCATCATACTCTGTAGAAACACAAAAGTTTGACACATCATTAGCAGACCAAACTGTCACCATATACTCCAAACCTGAAAAAATATACATAACACAAATAACCTCATCAGCCCAAGAAGTATCTAAGAATCCAGCCCTCTGGGTTAAATCCCTCTACTACTACTACATAACAAGACTAGCTCTTCCTGACATCCCATACACATACATGATTGATGAAAATGGAATAATATACCAAGGAAAACAAGGATACCAAGGAGCAAACGTTCCTTCCCAAGACTTGAAAAACGTTGTATTAATAGGATACCTATCAAACAATGGTAATCTAACCAATAGAGCACAATCATCTCTAAAAGAAGTAGTAAATTCAATCTCTGAACAGTGGGGGGTAGAAGTCATAAAACCAATAAAGTTAAAAATAACTAAAGAAGAAGGTAAGCTCTCGGAATTAAATGTTTTAGACAGTACAGGAGAATTCACAAGCTCAATAAATGAAACTTTCTCTGGTTGGAGTCCTCCACCTGCGAAACCAATCCCATTCAAAGTAAATATTGAAAGCTTAGAGTATCCAAAAGAATCCCTCATAGGATCCAAAATAAAAGTCAAAGTCACATATAAAAATATGAACGACTTTATGTGGTTTGTAAAAGATGAACCAATATATCTGTCTGTCAAAGATGGTAAAGAAAGTCCTCTGGCAGTCAATAAAGTATGGGATAGTTTTAGTAAACCTGTTAGCATCACAGACAAAGAAATTAAACCTGGAGACAATCTAGAAATAGAATTTGAGCTAGAAGCAAAGGTTTTAACTGGTGAAGTGAAAGAATCTTTTGTCTTGCAGGAATTAGAAGGAGCACCATTCAAAGGTTCTGAATTTGAGGTAAAATTCTCAGTAGTAAAGGGTGACAATGTATTAGTACAGGTTGTTTCTCCTGAATATGGTTTTCTAAATATTAGAAAGTGTAAATGGGCAAGCTGTGAGATAATTGACTCAGTAAAAGATGGGGCTGTCTTCATACTCCTTGAAGAAAAAGAAGGTTGGACAAAGATTAAATATAGTGAGGATGTCCAAGGTTGGGCATTATCTAGATATCTAAAAAAGATATAATCATTATCTATGAATTCAGAAATAATCCTTCAGGGTTTAAATCCTGAACAAAAAAAAGCTGTCATAACAACAGAAGGTCCACTTCTAGTTTTTGCTGGAGCAGGTTCTGGAAAAACAAGAGTAATCACAAATAGAATTGCGTACCTCATTACTGAAAAAAGTATTAACCCAAATAACATCTTAGCTGTTACATTCACCAAAAAAGCTGCTGGAGAAATGCAAGAGAGAGTAAAAGGTATGCTTGAAGAATTAAAACAAGATAAAAAAGGAATACCAACAATTGGAACATTCCACTCAATTGGAGCTATGATATTAAGACAAAATGCAGATGAGGTAGGGCTTGGAAATAACTTCTCAATATATGATTCAGATGATAGTGAGAATATAATAAAAGAACTCCTCCTTGAAAAAGATTTAGATATCAAACAGTACAAACCATCTGCAATATCATATTTCATTAGTGCTGCAAAAAATGATTTAATCTCTCCAGACCAATTCCCATTCCACTATGGAGGATTCATTGAAGATATAGTCACAGAAATATATCCTAAATATCAAAAACAACTCCAATCGCAAAATGCAGTAGATTTTGGTGATCTTCTTTACCTAACAGTAAAGCTCTTGGATGAGAATGAAAAGGTTAGAACAAAATATCAGGAGAAATATAAATACCTGCTAATTGATGAATATCAAGATACCAATACAGTACAGTATAAATTTGCTAAATTAATATCAGCAAAATATAAAAATATCTGTGTGGTAGGCGATGATGATCAAGGAATATATGCTTGGAGAGGAGCCGATATCAAAAATATTCAATCTTTCGAAAAAGACTTTGATCATGTAACTGTTATAAAGTTAGAACAAAATTACAGATCAACAAAAAATGTAATAAAAGCAGCTGTAGGAGTAATTCAGCAAAACTACAGTAGGGTAGATAAAGTTCTTTGGACAGATAATGCTGATGGAGACAAGATATCGATATATCAGGCAATGGATCAAGAAGATGAGGCAGAGTATGTAGTGAATAATATCCGATTATTACAACAACAAGGTATTAATATGAGGAACATGGCTGTTTTGTATAGAACAAACTATCAATCTAGAACAATTGAAGAAGCACTACTTAAAACAGGTCTTCCTTACAAACTCGTTGGAGGTTTTAGATTCTATGAAAGGAAAGAGATTAAAGATATTATCAGCTATCTTCGTTTTCTCTCAAACATTAAAGATGAGTTAAGTTTAGATAGGATAATTAATACTCCTTCTAGGAAGGTAGGGCCTAAGGCAGTTGCAGATCTTCATTCATTTGCAAAAGAATACGATTTAACCATAGGTGAGTTTCTTCTTGGAGCCTACACATCAATGAATCAAGAGTTTCAGGGTGAGTGTCCAATTTCACTTGAAGTAGTAGAAAAAATAACAGAGAAAAAAGATGAATGGGGTAAATACCTTTCAGTAATTTCTCTTTTTGGAAATCTATATTACTATGCAAAAGGTAGGGAATTAATAGACATAGTAGATACAATTTTAGAAAAGACAAAATATGTAGAATGGTTTGATGATGGTTCAGAAGAGGCAGTGATGAAGAAAGAGAATATTACTGAATTGAAGAATGTTGCATCTTCGTACTCTTCAAGATATGGAGAGAAAAGCCTTGAGTTATTTTTAAATGAAATAAATATTATTGAACAGGAACAGGAAAAGAATCAAGATGGTAGTGGCAACTATGTTAATCTTATGACACTTCATTCTTCAAAAGGTTTAGAGTTTGATTTTGTTTTTATGATAGGGGTGGAAGAAGGTTTGTTACCACATTCAAGAGCATTTTTGGAGGAAAGTGAATTGGAAGAAGAAAGAAGGCTCTGTTATGTTGGTATTACTAGGGCAAAAAGGAAGCTGTATATAACCTTTGCAGAGAAGAGATTAACCAGGGAAGGATTTTCATCTCAATTACCATCAAGATTCTTAGGGGAAATACCACAAGATATATGTGAATATTACAGTTACAATTAATTATTGCAACCAACTTAATTCACCGTATTGAGCAACGTATTTTTTGTAGACCCCTGGCCACATATATTTAGGATTAGCTCCACCTCTAACTTTCTGCAATGTTATCCTAATTTGTGTATTACCATCAAAAATGTTCTCATTTGGGTATTGTTTATACCAAAGACATGGATGCCATTGGTACAGTCCTTTATATGTTCCCTTGTTATGCTCTGCATTACACCCAGACTCACCACGCATTGTAAACTTTAACCACCTCTTCTCCTCTTCTGTGGCAGAAAGAGAGTCTACAACAGCATCCCAATGTCCACAGTTGTATCCTAAATTTTGTGCGGAAGTAGGGGTGTGTTCGGCACCGATATATGTAAAGATTTGAGTTACTGGTTCTTTAATAGTTTTCTCTTCTACAACCTTCTCTTCGATGAGTCTATCTTCGAGATATACTCTTTCGATTCTCTGTGTCATTACACCAGGCTCTCCTGCTTGTTCCACCGCTTTTTTACTTAATCTTGAACAAAGTGCAGAGCCGTTAGTAATTGTCTCAAATGGAATCGTAATGGTCTTCTCCTCAATCTCAACTTTGTAAGTTTGTATCACAATTATTGAATTATCAAACAAACTCTCATTAAGAGATGTTGTTGTTAGCTTTGTATTGTCCCCAATCCTATATCCTAAATTAAGCAATGCTTCAGATGGAGTATTTGCTCTTACTAGTGCATACTCTACCTCAGAATCATATTTGACATAAATTCCTTTAACACTTGGTTCATCTTCTATCTGTTTTTGACCTAAGATTTCTGCGAAAATATCTTCTCGTACAACACCCTCTGCTTTGATAGGGTAGTATGAGCTAAATTGGTATAGCTCTAAGGTAAATAGAGCCATTAAAATTAAAAATAAAATCCTCTTAGACATATGTATCGACATTCTATCATATATTTGACATTAGGCTACCACTAAACTATATTTTAACTATGAAAGAAGAGATAAAGGTAGTTGAAGAGAAGGTTGAGAAAGTAGAAGAAGGTGCTAGCGCGAGTAAGAAGCAGGATTTGGCGCCTAAGAATAGAAATTTCAAGAAAGCTATCCCATGGATTTTGCTAATTCTTGTGTTGGGAGGTTTAATTGCTTGGTATGTTGTAAGTCAAAGGGTTACAGAAACCCAAAGAAATGACTATACTTCAAAAATTAAAGAAGCAGAGGCTAGTTATAATGCAAAAGAGTATGTTACTGCTATAAACAAGTATTACGAAGCTACGGATATAATTCCACAACGATTGGAGGCATATGTTGGTATAGTTGATATTCTTTTGATGAAAAACAGGGTAGATGATGCTATCTCAATCGTTAGGGAAAGTACAAGACCGCTCTCTTCAAATGATCGATCATACCTCTATGAATCTCTAGGTAGCTATTTTATGACGACTCAAGATTATGAAAGAGCAAGACAGATGTACCAAGAAGGTCTAGGTTTGGGAGTGCAAAATATCAATGCGGAATTAGCATTGGCAAGAACATTCCTGAAATTGGGGAGAATAGATGATGCGAAGAGGCAGTTGTCATTGAATGGATATAGTGGGGATAATGCCTCTGAAGCTAATCTCCTTCTTGCGTATATCCTTGGTGTAGGTGATAAGAATAAAGCCAAAGAACAGATAGGGAAAATTCCTCCAACAAGTAAGTGGGAAGCTTTTTATGATGAGTATGATAAAGTTCTTCAAACATTAGATGATGACAAGAAATATAATGCAACTAAACTGTCAAGAGTATATATAAATACTGGTTATCCAGCTCTTGCACTTGCAGTGCTCCAACCTCTCTCAGAAGAAATGACTAATTATTTAGATGGTATGTACTATATGGGACGAGCATATTTAGATATGAAAGAGTACGCTAAGGCAATTGAGGTATTTGATAAGGTTTTAACTATTGGAGGAATGGAAAAGGATGTCTTTTGGGCTAGGGCAAGAGCATATTACGGTCAAAATGATTTGGATAGTGCAATGGATAACTATTCAAGAGCCTTGGGGTATGCAGGTAAGGATGTGAGTGAAGAGCTGTTAACAGAGTATGTAGATATTTTGTTAAGCAATAATCAAGATTTAAGGGCTGTGGAGGCGGTAAGGGATGTTTTAATTAATGTTGAGAAACCATTTGTATATCTTTTGGGGGTGAAGAGTAACTACCAATCAGGTGAGAAGGCAAAGGTAGCTTTTTATATCCAACAGCTAGATAAGTTGGAACTAACAGATGTGCAAAGGAAGGAAACATTATATTGGAGAGCAAGAATAGCAGTTGATGATGAGAATCTGGAATCAGCAAAAATGTATTTGGATGAGCTTGTTGCTTTGGATAAGTACTATCCTCAATATTATTTCCTTTCAGGTATTATCAGAACAAAAGAACAGGATATTGATGGTGCAAAACAATCTTTTGAGAGGTGTATTGAATATGATTTGAACAATGAGATTGCAGATGAGGCAGGTAAACTGTTGTCTAATCTTAAATAGTTCTGTATAATCGCCACTGCGAAGGAAATATCCCCTTCATCTAACTTGCTTAATTTATAAAGAAATTAATATGGACAAAAATACATACAATGTTAAGATGCCTTTAGATAAAATTAGAAATATCGGTATCATTGCGCACATCGATGCTGGTAAAACAACGACAACAGAAAGATTGTTGTACTTTACAGGGCAGGTCCATAAGATTGGAGAAACACACGAAGGAGAAGCGACTACAGACTTCATGGAGCAGGAGCAAGAGAGAGGTATTACCATTATGTCTGCTGCAGTTACATGTTTCTGGGTGTACAATGACAATGATTATAGAATCAACATTATTGACACTCCAGGTCACGTAGACTTTACAGCAGAGGTTGAAAGATCTCTTAGAGTCTTAGATGGTGCGGTAGTTATCTTCGATGGAAGAAAGGGAGTAGAGCCACAGTCAGAAACAGTATGGAGACAGGCAAATAAGTATCATGTCCCAAGAATCTGCTTTATGAACAAAATTAACCTCATCGGTGGTAGTTTTGATCATAGCTTTCAGACAATTAAGGATAGATTAAGTAACAAAGCAGTTGCAGTCACATATCCAATAGGTAAGGAGCAAGAATTACATGGGTACGTTGATTTAGTAAAGATGAAGGCATATAAGTATGAGGGTGATGACACTCCTGATTTAATAGAGTGTCCAATTCCTGATGATATTAAAGACAAGGTAGATGAGCTTAGAAATGTTTTGGTAGAAGCATTGGCAGAACAAGATGACGCATTGATGGAGAAGTATTTTGCAGGGGAAGAATTAAAGGAGGAGGAACTTTTCCAAGCTTTAAGGAAAGGTACACTTTCTGAGAATATTTTTCCAGTACTAGGTGGTGACTCAAGAACTGCCATGTCAAAAACACTTCTTGATTACATCACTATCTGTCTTCCATCTCCACTAGATGTTCCTGCTGTAACAGGAGTAAATCCAAAAACTAATGAAGAGGAAGAGAGGAAAGCAGAGGAATCTGAACCATTCTCAGCGCTAGTATTTAAGATTGTTAATGATCCTCATGTAGGTAATCTTTCGTACTTTAGAGTGTATTCAGGAAAGATTGACTCTGGTTCATATGTTCTTAACTCAACAAAAGGTATTAAGGAGAGAGCAAGTAGGTTAATTCTTATGCATGCGGATGATAGAGAGGAAGTAACAGCTCTTAGAGTTGGAGATATTGGTGCTGTTGTTGGTCTTAAAGATTCTGTAACAGGAGATACTCTTTGTGATGAGAAGTCTCCCATCGTTCTTGAAAAGATTGAATTTGCAGAGCCAGTTGTATCACAAGCAATTGAACCAGCTACAAAGTCAGATGAGGAGAAAATGTCTGAAGCTTTGGCAAGGTTTGTTAAAGAGGATCCAACATTTAGAGTTAGTTCTAATCAGGAAACAGGTCAAACTATTATATCTGGAATGGGTGAGCTTCACTTAGACATTATTGTAGACAGGATGAAGAGAGAGTTTAATGTTGCCGCTAATGTTGGTAAACCACAGGTTGCATACAAGGAAACGATTAAGTCAAATGTTGCTCAGGTTGAGGGTAGGTATGTTAAGCAGTCTGGTGGTAAAGGTCAGTACGGTCATTGTTGGTTGAAGTTGGAACCAAATGAGAAGGGTAAGGGTTTTGAATTTATTAATGAAATTAAGGGTGGATCTATTCCACGAGAGTTTATCCCCGCAATTCAGAAAGGTGTTGAGGATGCAATGAAGTCTGGTGTTACAGCAGGGTATCCAGTTGTTGATATTAAAGTTGCAGTATATGATGGTTCGTATCATGATGTTGACTCTTCAGAGGCAGCGTTTAAGATTGCTGGTTCTATGGCATTCAAAGAGGGTATGAGGATGGGTGATCCTATACTTCTTGAGCCAATTATGAAAGTTGATGTTGATACTCCAGATGAATATATGGGAGATGTTACAGGTTCTTTGAGTAGTAAGAGAGGTCAGATTCAGGGTACAGAGAGTCTTGGTGGTGGAATTAGCAGGATTACAGCATTTGTTCCTTTGGCAGAATTGTTTGGTTATACAAGTGAGCTTAGATCACTTACAAGTGGTAGGGGTTCATCTACAATGGAACCAGAGCATTATGCGGAGGTACCAAAGAATGTTGCAGAAGAGATCGCAGGGAAGAAGGTTTAGTTCTTTGTCCCGTAATTTTATACGGTAATACTGGATTACATATTGATTCTGTTTGTGTTCTCAGCTATTCTATATAAATAAATTATTTTGATGATTCTTATGGAGTTAAAAATTAAAAACAGAGTTGCAAATATGGTAATTTCCCTAGTCTCTAGGCTTAAAGAGTTCTTTTTGGTTCTGATTATGTGTATAATACTCTTCTTTATTGCCAAAAGTTTGTTTTTAAACACTAACACTCCTTCCATTATTGTCGTTGTCATCATAGTTCTCTATTTTGTCATTTCTATTCTTAATATCGAAGCAATGAGAAAAAAACAGATAACCTTCCTTGGGGAAAACAGTATCGATATTAAGAGTGGTAGTCTCTTTGGCAATTCAGATTTCTCTGTCCCTTTTACTTTGATTACTAGTGTTGAAATGACACAAGGTTTTATAGAAAAAACGTTAAAAGTTTGTAAATTGCATATTGTACAGGTTAATGGCAGAACGGTAAGTGTGCGAGGGTATGAAGTAGATGAAGTAAGGGCTTTTATTGAGAAGTTCAGTCAGGTAAACAAAGTGAAGGTTGCTTAATAGGCAAATTAAGAGAGGATAGGTCTAAAGATAATAAACTTCGAAGAGATTATAATTAAGAAGCTTTAATCCTAATTCACAATCTTCTCTATATCGACAATCTCTTCGATTATATAATCAGGAACATAGTTCTCACTTTCTTGATCACTCTTTAACCAAATAGTTTTCATCAAATAATCTTTTCCTGACTTTAAATCTCCTAGATCATCATCGATAAAATAGACATTATCAGGAGAGATAGATGGGAATTTATCTACCAGTATTTTGTATATCTCATGGTTTGGTTTTTTAACTTTGTAGTCACCACTAAAAACAATCTTGTTAAAATAGTTCTTAAGGTTGTACTTCTCTTCAATATAATGCCCCCATTCTTTTGGTATATTCGAAAGAATCGCAAGGAGATGTTTCTCTTTCATCTTTTGCAGAAGTTCTAATACCCCTTCTCTTAACAGTATACTGTCAAGGAATTTTCGCTCTAATTCTTCAAAATCTTCAATCCCTATATTCTTCCAAAAAGTCTCTCTACTAATATTGTCGACTTTGTATTCCTCGTAATGTTTTTTTATCAAATCTCTCTCGATATTAGGGATTACTGAGCGAAAAACGTCTGATATGAGATGGGGGTTTGTAGTCAATGTTCCAATCATATCAAAAACAACAAGCTTTTCATCTGTATACTTCTGTGCTTTGATGTTCATAAAGTTTAATATATCGCTAAAATTATTTGTGTAGTAGGTGGGGTTGTTTCTTTCCTCCCCTGAATACCTACTATAGAAATCAAAAAGGATAGAATCAACACCTATGTTATGTGCTAATTGTATGTCTGTCTTAGGATTGTTTCCAATCATTATAATCTCTTCTTTACTTACCCCAACTTTCTTTATCATTAAGTCTCCGACTTTAGGATTTGGTTTATCCGCATCAGCTTCTTCTGAGGTTACCAAATAGTCGACATATTTGTTTATTCCAAGTTTCTTTAGCTTCAGAACTTGTATATCTGCTGTTAAGTCTGTTACAACTGCGATTTTTAATCCTTGTCTTTTTAGTGTTTCGAGCGTACTTAAAGCCCCAGGGAAGAGTTCCATATTGTTAGTAACATGATCCCAGTAGAGGTTTGTAGAATCGTAGACAAGATCTGGGCGGAATCTAAAGTTTAGGTTTTCAAAAAGTTTTTGTATGTATAGATACCTGCTGTGACTTGCAGCCTTTCCAGGTAAGAGTTCTTTGACTTGTTCTTTAGATAATTTGTATTTAGCTAGAAAGTTTTCCCAAGTTACAACTTTTAAATAGGGTTTAAGATAGTTATATAAATGCCATTCTGCTGTCTTTTCATAATTTTCTGCATTTTTTGAACTGTACAGATAATCTTCCGTGTTAGCAATCGTTTGGTCTAAATCAATACATACAGCTTTTTTGAACATGTTTTTTGATTTTATATTATTTAAATATGCCTGTGATTTATATATGCATCACATATCTTATTTAAGTATATATTAAAAAATCTTTATGTGCTATTAGCTTTATTTTTCTTATTTCCTGTTATAATAATCTAATAAAATTATTTTTTTCTAAATGAAAAAGAAAAGAAAAGACTTTAAGAATTCAGAACTATTTACTCTTTTGCAAGAAGGGAGAATACAAGAGTTCTTTGATGAGTTAGGAGCAATTATTGAATCTTTTGGTGAGGATGTTAAGAAATTTAATCTTGATGATTGGGCAGTTAAGTATTCGAGAGGTAAGGAGCAACAGGCTATTAACACCGCTATAACAGGTAAGGCAGAGGAAAAAGCTAAGGAGTGGATATGTCCTAGGATACCAAATTGGGTTTCCCCAGATATGCTAACTGTTTTAGGGTACATAGGTATGGTAATAACAGGTTTAGGTTTTGTATTTGGTTTTTTTAATAGATGGTACATACTTTTAATTCCGTTTGGCCTTTTAGTTAATTGGTTTGGGGATTCTTTTGATGGAAGTATTGCAAGGTATAGGAAAAAAGGTAGACCCAAGTACGGCTACTATATCGACAAAATAGTAGACTCTGTTGCTGTCATTACATTGGCATTGGGTATTGGTCTGTCCGGTTTCTTCAAGATAGAGATAGCCTTGCTTTTTGCATCTTTGTATTTAGCGTTGATGTTCCATGTAGACTTGGTAACTCATGTACAGGGTCAAAACAGGAATGCTTTTGGTTTGATTGGCCCAACAGAAATTAGGATAGTAGGGGCGTTATTTTCAATATATATGTTCTTTTCCAAGGTTCGCTATCTAGATGTGTATGGATATGTCGTAACTCAGTATGACATTGGGCTTTTTGTGTTATCCGTAGTGATGGCCGCAGTTCTCTTTGTATCTATTATCAAAAAGGGGATAGAGCTACACAAGATCGACACGAAGGATTGGTAGAGGTCTGGCCTAGGTCTGCCCCTTGTTCATATATTTTTCATCATAGGCAAAAGGCTTCCTAAAAGGTCTTCTGGTCCTGGGCTTCCTTTTCGGGCAGGGAAACCTTTTGTTCTTGTAGGGCTTGGAGCTTCAACAAATCCCTGAAGAAGGACGAAAGCCCTGCTTTTCTTAAAAGTTTCTGACCGGAGGCCAGGTCTAGGTCAGGCCTGTGTAGGCTTATATAACAGGAGGGCTTGCATTAACCTTAACTTTTTGATAATATTCATCGCAGGTTTGTTAAGAGGAACCTAAAAATATCAAATAGTTATTTTAAATATAATTAAATTATTAACAATATATTTATGGCAGGCGAATTTACAAGAACAAAGCCACACATGAATATCGGAACTTTGGGTCACGTAGACCACGGTAAGACCACACTAGTTCGAGGTATTCTAAGATCATTCTCTCCAGAAGCAGATGCAATGATTGATAAGTTGGACAAAGATCCAGAAGCAAGGTCAAAAGCAATTACAATTGCTGTTGCACACGTAGAATTTGAGACAGACAACAGACACTACGCACTAGTAGACTGTCCAGGTCACAAAGACTACATCAAAAACATGATTACAGGTGCAGCTCAAATGGATGGTGCAATATTAGTCATTTCATCTGGAGATGGGGCAATGCCTCAGACAAAGGAGCATATCCTTCTTGCAAAGCAGGTAGGTGTTCCAAAGATGGTTGTATTTATCAATGACTTCGGTGATGCAGATCCAGAGATTCTTGAATTGATTAAAGCAGATGTACAGGACCTTTTGGGTAAATATGGATATGATCCAGAGTGCCCAATTATCACAGGAAGTGCACTCAAAGCATTCAAGGGTGAGGAAGAAGGAAAAGCAACAGCAATGGAGTTGATGAAAGCTGTTGATGAATATATTCCACTACCAGAAAGAGAAACAGACAAACCATTCTTGATGCCAATTGAAGATGTATTCTCAATTGAGGGAAGAGGAACTGTTGTTACAGGAAGAATCGAAAGAGGAATCGTTAAGGTAGGGGAAGAGGTTGATGTACTAGGACTTGGGAAAAAAGCTCAGAAGACAGGAGTAACAGGAGTTGAAATGTTCAACAAGACATTGAAAGAAGGTGAAGCAGGAGATAACGTAGGTATTCTCTTAAGAGGATTCAAGAGGGAAGATGTACAAAGAGGTCAGGTACTAGCAGCTCCAGGAAGTGTAAGTACTCACACAGATTTCAATGCAGAGGTATACGTACTAAGCAAAGAAGAGGGTGGTAGACATACACCATTTGTGACAGGATACAAGCCACAGTTCTACATCAGAACCGCAGATGTAACTGGTGAGGTTGTCCTTCCAGAAGGTACAGAAATGGTCGCACCTGGAGATAACACTGAGTTTACAGTCAAGTTAGTATCACCTGTAGTAGTTGAGAAGGGAACATCCTTCGCAATTAGAGAAGGTGGTCAGACAGTAGGTCAGGGAATTGTAACTGAGATTTTAAAGTAAGGTTTTAGAAGTATGGGGTAGGGAACTACCCCATACTATAAAAATAATTTAATTTAGCTCTTTTAAGTAGAATGGCAAATCAGACATCAAGAATCAGGGTAAAGTTGAGAGGATATGATTCATTAGTTGTTGATAAGTCAGCAAAAAGTATAATTGAAACAGCTATCAGCACAGGTGCTAAAGTTGCTGGGCCAATACCTCTTCCAACAAAAAGAAGACAGGTAGCGGTTAATAGATCGCCATTTATTTACAAGAGCTCAATGGAGCATTTTGAGATAAACACTCATAAAAGAGTGATAGATATAATTGATCCTACTCCCAAAACGATCGATGCTTTGCAGCATTTGGAAATGCCTGCAGGTGTAGATATTGGGATTCAGTAATAGTTAATTAAAAAATATGAAGGCATTAATAGGAATAAAAAAAGGTATGACAAGAGTTTTCGTGGATGACAAGGTCGTTCCTGTGACTGTTGTTGATGTGTCAGACTGTATTCTGTCCTTCATAGAACCAAAAGGTTTTGAATTAGGATTGGGTGAAAAGAAGAAGCCTTCAAAAGCAATGGTTGGTAAATATGCAAATGCAAAAAGGGTTCCAGCACAAACATCGTACTTTAAGGGTGATTTGGATGGTGAGGTAGAAATAGGTAGTGAAATTAAATCAGAAATCTTTTCTTCTGGGGATAAAGTTGTTGTGAGGGGTGTCTCCAAAGGAAAAGGTTTCGCAGGTGTAGTAAAAAGACATGGGTTTGCAGGTGGTCCAAAGACACACGGACAATCAGATAGACACAGAGCACCAGGTTCCATAGGTGCAGGTACAACACCGGGTAGAGTTTTGAAAGGAAAGAAAATGGCAGGGAGAATGGGACAGGACACAATAACAATGGCGAATAGGGAAGTTGTAGAGGTGAAGGATAATTTAATCCTCATAAAAGGTCCAATTCCAGGATCTAGGGGAGACTTAGTTGCAATATATACAAAGTAACATGGCAGAAACAAAAGCAAAAACAACTAAAAAAGTCGTTAAGAAGGAGAAGGTTGAGGAAAGGAAACTAAATCCACAGGTATGGGAAGTACCATACAATGCTGATTTAGTAGCTCAAGTTCTTTATGTTTACAGTAGCAATGAAAGAAAATCTACAGCTAATGTTAAGGGTAGAGCTGATGTTTCCGGTGGTGGGAGAAAACCTTGGAAACAGAAGGGTACCGGAAGAGCAAGAGCGGGATCTACAAGATCTCCACTTTGGGTAGGTGGAGGTGTTACTTTTGCAACTGTAGGAAAGAGGAATTGGGATAGAAAAATTAACAAGAAAATGGCTAAAAAAGCAACATGTATTATGCTTTCTGAAGATTTAAGAAATAAAACATTAGAATTTACTGATATTAAGAAACAGGATGTACAGTGGATTAGGGAAGATTCAAAAAAGAGTGCTTCTCAAAAAATTCTCATTGTAACAAATGATGAGGATTTTGCATTGAAAGTTAGAAATGTTGTAGGTGTAAGTATAGTTACTCCTGAGAAGCTAAATGCAAAACATATTGCAGGAAGTCGAATAGTATACATTGATAATAAAGTTATTGATACATTAGAAGAAAGATTAACAAATGGAAGGTAAGAAAATTAAAATACAACCTATGATTTCTGAGAAAAGCTATGACTTGGCTAGCTCTGCAAACAAATACACATTTTTGGTTGATAGAGGTAGTAACAAGATAGAAGTTAAAAAAGCTATAGAAACCAAATATAAAGTAAAAGTGATTAATGTTAATAGTATTGTAAAACCAGGAAAGATGAAAAGAGATTTTAAAACATACAAAGTGCGAAGAGCCACAGACATGATGAAGATAGTGGTAACCCTGAAAAAGGGAGATAAAATAGATGAGTTTTTTAAGAGTTAAAAATGGCAGTAAGAAAATTTAAACCTACAACTTCGACAAGAAGAAAAACAAGACTAGCAGATAGAAGTATGCTGGAGAAGGATGGAGGGCCAAAAGCTCTTACTTTGGCTAAGAAGCAGAAGGCAGGTAGAAACAATCAAGGAAAGATAACTGTAAGACACAGAGGTGGTGGTTTTAAGAGAAGAATCAGGATTGTTGATTTTAATAGAAGGGATAAATTTGGAATTCCAGCAAAAGTCACAGGGCTCTACTTTGATCCTAACAGGACAGCACATTTAGCACTTCTCCTCTATGCAGATGGGGAAAGGAGATATATAATTGCACCCAAAGGTTTGAAAGTAGGAGATACAGTTATTGCAGATGAAAAAACAGACATGCTACCAGGGAATGCAATGTTAATTAAAAACATTCCATCTGGTACAGAAGTAAACTCTGTGGAGAATAGGCCAGGGAATGGTGCAGTATTTGGAAGGTCTGCCGGTCAAGTTATTGTAGTGCAAGGAATTGACCCAACAGGCAAGTATGTTCAAATAAAGATGCCTTCAGGTGAAATCAGATTGGTATCTGCTAATGCAATAGCAACAATTGGACAGGTAAGTAATGAAGATAACCTACACGTAAAACTTGGGAAAGCAGGAAGAAGGAGGAACTTAGGATGGAGACCAGAAGTAAGAGGTATGGCAATGCACCCAGCAGAGCACCCACACGGTGGTGGTGAAGGTAAAGGTGTAATTGGTGGGCCTGCTAAAGATAAATGGGGCAACCTCGTTGGTACCAGAACTAGAAAGAACAGAAGAACAGAGAAGTTCATTATTAAAACTAGAAGAACTAAAACAAGACCATTTGCTAAGAAATAATTTATATTTAAAAAGATATGTCTAGATCGCTTAAAAAAGGACCATACACAGATGAAAAATTGATGAAGAAAGTAGCTAAGGCTAAAGAGAGTGGTAGTATGGCCCCAATTAAAACTTGGGCAAGAGCTTCAATTATTACACCAGAAATGGTAGGTATGAAGTTTTTGGTACATAACGGAAAGAAGCATGAGGAAGTCTTGGTAATCGAATCGATGATTGGCCATAAGTTGGGTGAATTTTCCCCAACAAGGAAATTCAAGGGCCATGCAAAGAAAGGTAAACTATCTAAAGTCTACGGAAGTAGCGGTAGATTTGAAGAATAATAAATAAACATATGGAAGAAAAAACAGTAAAAGTAACAGTTAAAGATATTGCACAGTCTCCTCTTAAATTGAGGTTGGTTGCGAATGTTGTCAGAGGTAAAAATGCACAAGAGGCAGTAGAACTATTAACAATCTTAAATAAAAAGGGAGCTTCTATTGTCAAGAAGGCAATACTCTCTGGGATCGCAAATGCAAGAGATTTACACAGTGCAACTCCAGAAAGTCTAACAATAAGTAAGATTTCAGTAGATGAAGCAAGGATACTAAAAAGAACAAGATTCGAATCTAGAGGTAGGGTCTCAAGAATTGATAAAAGGAGATCACATATTAATTTAGAATTAACAGTTAAGTAAAAATGGGTAGAAAAGTAAATCCAAAAGCAATTAGAATGGGTATAAACAGAACATGGGATTCTGTATGGTATTCACCAAAGACAAAATATCCAGAACTACTAAGCCAGGATTTAGAAATAAAGAGAAAGATTAAAGAGTCCATGAAGGATGCTGGTATTGATAATATTAAGATAAATAGATCTTTAAACAAAATTGAAATCATTGTATATGTTGCAAGACCAGGTGTTGCAATTGGAAGAGGTGGTGAGGGAATAGATTTATTGCAAAAAGAGCTCAAGAGGTTAACTCAGACCAAGGAATTGGATTTAAAGATTAGAGAGGTAAGGAAAGTTGATCTCTCTGCAAGAATTGTTGCAAGGACAATTGCAGATGGTATTGAAAGAAGACAACCATCCAAACTCCTTGTGGCAAGTGCAAAAGAGAAGGTGATGGCAGCAGGTGCAAAAGGTTTGAAGATTTGGGTATCTGGAAGAATCAATAATGCAAGTCAAGCAAGGACAGTTAAAACAACAGCAGGTTCTGTGCCAGCACAAACATTAAGAGCAGATGTTGACTATGCATATGAAGCAGCACAGACAATTGATGCTGGGTTAATGGGAATAAAGGTTTGGATATATAGGGGTGAAAAAAATAATACAGATGAAGCAGAAGAATAATATTTAATTAAAAGAGTATGTTACAGCCAAAGAAAAGAAAATACGCAAAAGAGTTTAGAGGCAAAATGGGTGGTGTTGCAACCGCTAATAACAAAATTGCTTTTGGAGATTACGGCTTAAAAGCAATGGAGTGTGGTTGGATAAATGCTAGAGAAATTGAAGCTGCTAGGAGAGCTGTTGCAGGATTTACTAAGAGAAAAGGAAAAGTTTGGTTGAAGGTTTTTCCACACAAGCCATACACAAAGAGAGCTACAAACAGTAAAATGCTTGGAGGAAAAGGTGCAGTAGAGGGCTATGTTGCAGTTGTGTTACCAGGTACAATTTTAATGGAGATTGGTGGTCTTGATGAGAAAGTATCAAAAGAAGCAATGAGACTTGCTGGACATAAATTTTCTGTCAAAACAAAGTTTGTTTCTAAAACAGAAATATAGCTTGAGAATAATGTAAATAATTGGTAAAATACAAACCGTCAAAATTATGAAAAAGATTAACGAGGAAGAAAAAAATATAGGAAAGAAGAGAGAGATTGAGGCAGTTGTTACTAGCAATAGTATGCAGAAAACTGTTAAAGTCAGGGTAGATACTCTTGAGAGTCACCCTATATATAAGAAAAGGATTAAAAGGAAAAAGGTGTATTTTGCACATACAGAAGATGAGTTGAGTGTGGGAGATAAAGTAGTTATTAGAGAAAGTAGACCAATTTCTAAAAATGTGAAGTGGGTTGTTGTAAATAAAGTTGAAGGCAAGGAGGAATAGTATGATACAGAAAGAAACGATCTTAACAGTTGCAGATAACAGTGGTGCCAAAGAGGTGAAAGTAATAGGTATTCCAGGAGGTTCCAGAAGGAGATATGCATATATTGGTGATGTTGTAGTCGTTTCTGTACAAAAAAGCATTCCTAATACTGCAATCAAAAGACATGAGATACAGAAAGCAGTAATTGTTAGGACAAAGAAAGAGCTTGGGAGAAAAGATGGAACTTATGTAAGATTTGATGATAATGCAGCTGTATTGATAGATCCGAAGAGTAAGGCTCCTAAAGGGACAAGAATCTTCGGACCAATAGCAAGAGAATTAAGAGAGGGTGGTTTCGACAAAATATTGTCTTTAGCACCAGAAGTTTTGTAATTAAAAATAAATATATGAAGATTAAAAAAGGAGATACAGTAAAAATATTATACGGAAAAGAAGCTGGGAAACAGGGGGTTGTTGTTGCTGTTGGACCAAAGAAGAACGTAGTAATTGTTGAGGGCCTAAACTTGTATAAAAGGCACTTAAAAGGAGATGGGAGAACAAGGACATCTGAAGTTTTGACAATTGAAAAACCATTTGAGTTGTCAAAAATAATGTTAGTATGTCCTTCTTGCAACAAGCCAACGAGAATTGGAATTAAGAGAGAGGAAGGAAAGGTAGAGAGGGTTTGTAAGAAATGTGGTAAGGCAATTGTTGAGAAGGAGAAGAAGGTTGTTGCAAAGAAAAAAGAAGAGAAGAAGGAAGAACCAAAAAAGAAAACTGAAAAGAAAGTAACTAAGACAACTACAAAGAAAGGTAAGAAATAATGAGTAGACTACAAGAAGAATACAACAAAACAATAAAGAAAGAATTGATAAAGGAGCAGGGATATTCCAATGCTATGGAGGTACCTACTCTAAAGAAAATTGTTGTAAATGTTGGAGCAGGTGAAGCAGTTGAAAATAAGCAAGCTTTGGAAGAAATTGTTGAGATATTAACAAAGATAACAGGACAGAAACCAATAGTGAACAAAGCAAAGAAAGCAGTATCAGCATTTAAGATAAGAGAGGGTATGGATATTGGAGTATCAGTTACTTTAAGAGGTGGTAGAATGTGGGAGTTTTTTGACAAATTGGTAAATATTGTTTTACCAAGAACAAGAGACTTCAGGGGAGTGAGTCCTAAATCATTTGATGGTGCTGGAAACTACTCATTAGGAATAGAAGATCATACCGTATTTGTTGAAATAGATCCTAATAATGTTACAAAAATAAGAAGTCTTGAAGTAACAATAGTTACAACAGCTAGAAACAATAAAGATGGTAAGGCTCTTTTAGATAAATTTGGATTCCCATTTACAAAGAATGTCAACCGCAGCTAAAGAATACAAAGCAAAAGCATTAAAGAAGAGCTCTAAATACAGTACAAGAGTACACAATAGATGCTCTGTATGTGGAAGAGCTAGGGCATATATGAGGCATTATGGATTATGTAGAATTTGTTTTAAACAATTAGCTAGTGAGGGTAAAATCCCTGGTGTGAAAAAATCTATTTGGTAATTTAATAAATAAAAAAATGAACGATTTAATAGCAGACATGCTTGCAAGAATACAAAATGCAATAATGAGAACAAAAGATACTGTTGTTGTTCTTAATACTAATGTGAATAGAGAAATTCTTGAAGTTGTAAAGAAGGAAGGTATGATAGAGAATTATGAGGTTTTAGATGGAAATAGAGAGGTAGAAGTTACTCTAATGTATAATGGACAAGAGCCAGTAATAACAAAGTTACAAAGAGTAAGCAAACCAGGTCAAAGAATATACATTGCAACAAAAGACATTAAGCCAATTATGAATGGTAGAGGTATTTCAGTAATTAGTACCTCAAAGGGAGTAATGTCAGGTGCTGTTGCTAAGA
>ENA-UOOK01000758-UOOK01000758.1-fermentation-metagenome-genome-assembly--contig:-NODE-758-length-43091-cov-5.600520_pt1 | contig 43091 bp, 36 predicted proteins | sample MGYA00245777_ERZ724023 | MGnify/ENA primary metagenome ERZ724023 (study PRJEB28704, sample SAMN03018312) | fermentation metagenome | biome: anthropogenic terrestrial biome; feature: soil; material...
GTGGTTTTTCCCACCCCGGACGGGCCAACCAGAGCTACGTATTCACCGGCCGCCACTTTAAGATTCACCTGAGAAAGGACATTATGCTCGGTTCCCGGGTAACGGAAAGAAACATTCACAAACTCAAGATCGCCCCTAACCTCCGCTAAATTGATGGCCTGCGGCGCGTCGACAATATCGGGGTCAATCTGGAGGAGTTCATAAAAGCGGTCAAACCCGGAAAAACCGTTTTGGAATTGTTCCCCGAAATTCACCAGCTTTTTAATGGGATCCAAAAAGGTATTAATGTACAGTAAAAAGGTGATCAGATCCAAAGTATCGACTTGACCGTCCCGGATCAGCAAGGCCGCCGCCGTGACAACCGCCACAAAAATCAATGAGCTAAAGGCCGTAATCCCGCTATGGTAGCGCCCCATGAAATAATAGCTGTTCCTCTTGCTATCAACATACTGGTGGTTATTGCGGCGGAATTTATCAATTTCTAAGTGTTCGTTGGTGAAGGATTTGACGACCCGCACCCCGGAGATACTGTCCTCAATCCCCGCATTGATCTCGGCGATTTTTGCCCGGTTCATCTGAAAAGCCCGGCGCATCTTCATATTGTAATGGTAGGCAAAATAGATCATCACCGGAATAAAGCTAAAGACGATCAAGGTTAATTTCGGATTGATCCCCATCAAAATAATAAACGACCCGCTTAGCTTAACAACGGAAATCAGTAAATCCTCCGGGCCATGGTGGTAAAGTTCAGTGATCTCAAATAGGTCGTTGGTAAGGCGCGACATGACTTGCCCGGTCTTCTGGTTATCATAGTAATTAAAAGACAATTTCTGGAGATGGGAAAAAAGCTCGTTCCGAAGGTCATATTCCATCTTCGCGCCCATCACATGGCCATAGTAGGTAATATAGAAGTTGCAAAAGTATTCGATGATGGTCATCATCACCATCACCACTGCGATCATAATGAAGGGTTTGAGCGTCTCCGGTAAAGGTGGCTGCAGGAGGTCGGTCGCAATGTAGCGGACAACCAGCGGAAAGGCCAAATTAATTCCGGCGGCGATTAAGGCGCAGACCATATCGAGGGTAAATATTCTAAGGTACGGCCGGTAGTAGGAGAAGAATTTTTTCAGCTTTGGGCTCATCGATTGTTTTCCACCAACTTCACAGTAAAATTCAATTTACTAGCATTATACCATTCCCACCCAGAAAATGCAGTACATTCGCTAATTCCTAGGCGCTCCAGGATCGTTCTCATCTTCACAAAATCGACTCGGCAGCAACTGGTCGAAAGAACCATCTTGTGCTATGATTACCAGAGAAATATTACAGCTTTTTTAGGAGTGAAGCGATCATGTTAGAAGTAATTACTGGAGGAATGTTTGCAGGTAAAACCGACGAATTACTCAGGAGATTGGAGCGCCATCGGATTGCCAGACGCCGGGTAGCGCTGGTCAAACCGGACCTGGACACGAGGACAACTAAGGTCAGAACCCATAATGGGAGGGAATTTGACTCCATTACAGCCGGAAAAAATGACATCTCTTTTATTGAGCACCTCATCAAGGAAAATGACGTGATTGGTTTTGATGAGGCCGAGTTCTTTGGGGAGGAAGTATATCAGCTCCTTAAGCTTTTTGAACAAAACGGTACAGATAAAATCTTTATTGTTTGTGGTTTGGACATGGATTCAGAAGGGGAACCTTTTGGAATCATGCCCAACTTAATGGCGATCGCCACTGAAATCATCAAGTTGCATGCGGTTTGCGAAAACTGTTTTGTGCCCGCGAATATCAGCTTTAGTATGGTGGAAAAGAAAGCCCAAATTTTAGTTGGCGGAAAGGATAAGTATAAAGCCTTATGTTGGCGGTGTGCCGCAGCAGAAAGAAAATAATAGCACCCTTGCTACCATTTACTTAAAGGTATCCCTTACTTAACCGCAAATAAAAGAAGGGTACGGCATTATGTAATGTATGCCGCCCTCTTTGGGAGGAGAAAAGGTAGGTTAAGGAGGATACTTAAAATGCAAAACAAGTCCCGCTTGCCCCTCATCTTGATTCTAGCGCTCATCTTCATAGCGGGAATCTCCATTCCGGTCTCGGGCTCCAAAGTCTACCGGGTTCAGCCCGGCGACACCGCTTACCAAATTGCCCGGTGGCATGGGGTTTCTCTCCAAAACCTGTTGGCCAGTAACCAATTGGCAAGCGCGGGATACATCATCCCCCGGCAGGTACTTTTCATCCCTGATCCTCCGACTTTAGCCGATGAAGACCTTTATACGGTTCAAGCCGGGGATCAGCTCTTTAGCATCGCTCAGAAATTTCAGACCAGTTTGAACTGGTTGCGTCAGCGTAACGCCTTGTCTTCTGATTCGCTCTATATCGGGCAATGGTTAAAGGTCCCGGCAAGCAGCCGCAGCTCCTATGTATGGAATATTCCTGATCTAATGGCTACCCATCCCGAGAAGGTTTTTCTCCACGGGACCACCAGTCGTAAACAAGTCGCCTTGACTTTTGATGATGGGCCGGATACGGAGTATACCCCGCAAATCCTGGACATCCTTGGCCAAATGGGTGTTAAGGCCACCTTCTTTTTGAAAGGTGTCAATATTCCCGGCCGGGAATGGGTGGTTACCCGGATGATCCGGGAAGGCCATTTGGTCGCCAACCACTCATATAGCCATCAAAACCTTAGAAAGCTATCACCGAAACAGATCAGCATCGAAGTGCAAAAAACCGAAGCGCTGGTCGAAAAGATTACCGGTCGGAAAACCGCCTTACTCCGCCCCCCCTACGGTGAGATGTCGGCGGAGGGTTTAAATTCTTTGGTTGCCGCAGGGTACTCGATGGTTAACTGGTCGGTAGATTCTGGTGACTGGCAAGCCAACCACAGCGATCAAGTCTTACAGAATATCCTTTCCCAGGCCAAAGCGGGATCGATTATTCTAATGCATTCCGCCGGCGGAGTAGGTCAAGATCTGACCCCTTCCGTGGAGGCCCTGGAAGAGCTAATTATCACCTTATGGAACCTCGGGTATGAGATTGTGCCCTTGACCAGTCTCCTACCAATCGAGGCTTATCAGTCCGGAGGATGATTTTGATCAGCACTTTCCAAGCAGACCACCGCACTGATTAATCGGCGCTCTTTAATCTTCTTGACCTTTATAGTCAGTCCATACTCTTCAAGTTCGGGGGTACTGCCGTCACTGGGGATTGTCCCAAGCAGGCCAAAGACAAAACCGCCAAAGGTGTCATAGTCCTCCACAGGGAGTAAAACGCCGAGCTGCTTTGAGACCTCGTCCAGTTGGGCAGTACCCTGGATCCGCCAAGTCTTTGAATCTAAACGCTCAATCAACGGCGATTCTATCGGGACAGAAGTATTATCATCAATGTCTCCGACGATTTGCTCCAACAAATCGCTCATCGTAATGATTCCACTCATACCGCCATATTCATCCACCACAACGGCAAAGTGTTTTCTTGTTTTCTTCATATTGCGGAATAACACATCCGTACGGACAGTTTCCGGAACAAACCAGGCGGGTTGTACCGCGATCTTCATCACTTCTTGGCGAGTCTTGTTTTTAATCCGGAAATAGTCCTTCGCATATAAAATCCCGACAATATCATCGGGACTTTCCGCACAGATCGGATAGATAGAATGTCTGCTTCCGTAGATGGTCTGCTCCCACTGCTCATCGGTTTCATCAAGCCATAAAAGCGCTACCTCTGTTCGGTGGGTCATGACCTCCCCGGCGGAAATATCGTCGAACTCAAAGATATTTTGGATCATGTCTTGCTCATCCGGCTGGATGGTGCCTTTTACGGTACCCGCATCCAACATCATCCGAATTTCTTCTTCCGTATTTTCTTCGTTCTCAACATGCGGGTTCACACCCAACAGTCGCAAAATACCATTGGTTGATCTTGTAAATACCCAAACCGCGGGCTGAAATATTTTTGAAATCGTATAGATTAGTCCAGACATGCCCAGTGCAATCTGCTCTGCCTTTTTCATCGCCAGGCGCTTCGGGATCAGCTCACCAAGGAGAACCGTAAAATAGGTGAGGATGAGGGTGATGACCGCGATGGAAATGGTGTTAAGGACAGGTTTCGGGATCTGTAGGCCTAAATTGGCCAGCCACGCTACCAACCGTCCTGAAAAATTCTCGGTGGCTACCGCACTGCTCAGAAGGTTAATCAAGGTAATACCGACTTGAATGGTGGACAAGAAAACGGCGGGCTGCTCGGTCAGCTTCGTAAGACGCAGGGCACGTTTATCACCGGCTGCTGTAAGCATGGCGAGTTTGTTATCGTTCATCGTGATCACCGCAATTTCAGCGCTGGCGAACAGCGCATTTAGACTTATAAAGATTAATTGCAGTAAGAGTAACCATCCTATAGGACTATCAGACAAAATAATAACCTCCTAAAAATATCCTCAATTTATTATGTGTATGTCAAGCGAAAATAAGCGGCTATGGTACATACATTAATTATGGGCCAGTTGTCAATCTGATCAGTAACACTTTCAAGAAGCAGACCGTAGGCAGGAGGGAAACCCTACCATCGCGAATATTAATGAAAAAGGAGGAATGACAATGGCATACTTACCAAAGGAAGATCGTTATACGGCCATGAAGTACAACCGGTGCGGACGGAGTGGTCTTCAACTGCCGGCCGTCGCTTTCGGCCTCTGGCATAATTTTGGTGGCATGACCCTCTTTGAAAATAGTCGGGCGATGGTTAGAAAGGCCTTTGATTTAGGGATTACCCACTTTGATCTGGCCAACAACTATGGTCCGCCCCCCGGCGCGGCCGAAGAAAACTTCGGTCGAATTTTAAAGCAAGATCTCCATGGTCACCGCGATGAATTGATCATCTCCACGAAGGCTGGGTATGAGATGTGGCCTGGCCCCTATGGCAACTGGGGCTCCAAAAAATATCTGGTGGCGAGCCTAAATCAGAGTTTAACGCGTTTAGGCCTCGAGTACGTCGATATCTTCTATCACCACCGGCCGGATCCGAACACGCCGCTGGAAGAGACCATGTCTGCTTTGGATTTAATCGTACGTCAAGGAAAAGCTTTATATGTTGGGATCTCCAATTATGGAGTCGAGGAGACCAAAAAGGCGATCGCAATTTTAAAAGAATTGGGTACACCTTGCTCAATTCATCAGATGTCCTATTCCATGTTTAATCGCTGGTCAGAACAGGGTTTGTTGTCGCTCTTAAAAGCGGAAGGCGTAGGTAGTATCGCCTTTTCACCCTTGGCCAAGGGGTTATTGACCGATCGCTATCTGAAGGGCATCCCTGCTGATTCACGGGCTGCCGGGAGTAGTATCTTCTTAAATCCGCAAGACATCACTGCGGAAAAGGTGGCTACGGTTCAGCGCCTAAACGAACTGGCCGCCGCCCGGGGTCAGAGTCTGGCTCAGATGGCCCTCGCCTGGTTACTCCGGGGTGGACAGTTGACTTCGGTCTTGATCGGTGCTAGCAAAGTCAGCCAGGTCGAGGATTGCGTCGGTGCCCTTAAAAGGTTGGACTTTACAGGGGATGAGCTGGAACAGATCGAGGAGATCTTGAAGTAAGCGCTACCGATTATTGCACTGGCTTAAACACCCGCTCAAGCCCAACAGTTAAGCCGTCGAAGATGAAGGAACGGGCAACCTCCGGTTGGCGGTAGGTAGCGCTTTTATTGATGTTCTGATCAACAAATTCATAGACGGTCAGTTCTTTATTGAGCGGGTTCACGAGCCAATATTCCCGAACCCCGCAGGATAGATAGAGATCAAGTTTGGTGACTAAATCCTTTCGGCGAGTTCCCTCGGACAAGATCTCAATCAGGAGCGTCGGCACCCCCTGGTAATAGTCGTTCGTATCTAATTTTTCTTCCAGATCACAAATGACCATCAGATCAGGTTGGACAACATTGATATTCTCCGGATTCCGCCTAAGCGTTATATCGTAAGGAGCAACAAAGGTAGTACATTTTTTCCCTTCAAACCAATTGTAGAAGATCCCAAAAAGTTCGGTCAAGGCAGTTTGGTGGGCGGTTTTTGGTGAAGCTAAAAGATAAATCTCCCCGTCTATGTATTCATACCGTGCTTCCGCATCCTGTGTTAATTCCAAAAATTCCTCATAGGTAGCCTTCCATTGATGATCGCCATATGCGATCGCTTTTTCCGCGACTCCCTGCCTTCCTTCACTACCAGTGGTAGACGGCTCTTTTAGCGCCGTTAATTTAGCGATTTCCGTACCGTTTCTGGTAATGATGATCTCTTCCTGCGCCGCCAGCATCAGATACTTCCCGAAATTATTCTGTACTTCCGTTGAAGTCACAATCATCTTCGGCCCCCCTTTAGATGGATTAGCTAAATTAGCTAATTAAATTTTATGTTAATTTGTTATTTTTGTCAAGCACGCTTACCCCGCTTCATTGGCGACGATGACATCATCGAACATATCACATAAACCGTGGAGATCAACGACTTCGTAAAGGGTCCGCCGAATACCGTCAAGCTATTTCCGAACAATTCCATCAGTTCGTTGATAGAGTAAATCAAAATCTACCTCCACCATTTCCAATCTTTTACCAAACCAGATTCTTGCATCATCCAAGGCTTTATTATAAATTTTCCGGCCTAGGTGATCAATAAAAAAGTCGAGGAGGTTTTCAGCCGCAATGATTCCGATCTCCTCTTCCTTTTCTTCTGCAAAATAATATTGAATCTCTTTGAGTAGCGCTGTTTTTTCTTCACGCGTCAAGTTTGTTATCATCCCAAGAACCATTCCTTTCACTACAAATCACTACCATAACCAATAAGTGCTAACGCTTATTGCCCTAGCTTAAACACCCACTTCATTTTATGTTAACATTTCTATTACGTCAAGATTTATTAACCCCGTGAAAAAACGACCGGCGGTTGATCTTTCCGCCGGTCGTTAATAATTGCCTCCCTTTAGGCGCCAGCATGTTTAATCCACGAATCAATCGGTGGTAAACTTCACTTCTCCTTCAAACTTTATGGCTTCACCTGGATCAATGTTAACCGCTGGGGTTTGCTGAGTCCAAATCGTTAAATCCTTAAAGGTTACGTTCTTGGCGTTGGCAATAGCGATCCCCTGCTCTCCGGTTAAGTTAATTTTTTCAAAATGGAGGTTTTCGACGGGTTGCTCTTCAAGGCCGTCAATTTTGATCAGATTGCCTGCTGCCTGATGACAGGTGATATTATAAAAATGATAGTTCCCAAACCAGGGTGGTTGATCGCCTTTTCTGAAACCAGAGAAACCGTCGGCGGTATATTTCATACTGATCATGATCGCTTCATGGACAATCCGGTCCGCCGTAATATTACGGAACCAGAGGTCTTTGACATATCCGCCTCTTTCCCGCGCCGCCTTGATCCGGAGGGCCCGGTCGGTCCCCTGAAAGACACAATCATGGGCGTAGACATTCCGGACTCCCCCGGACATCTCGCTACCGATGACAATGCCGCCATGTCCCCGGTCCCCGCGGCAGTACCGGATCACCATATTTTCGCTGGGGCGACCGGTTTTAATCCCATCTTTGTCTCGCCCGGACTTGATGGCGATACAATCATCACCGGTATCAAAATAGCAGTATTCAATCAACACATTCTTACAGGAGGAGGGATTGATCCCGTCTCCGTTCGGTGTATGGCCGTATTCCCCTTCGCTCATAATTTTGACGCCCCGCACGATAATATTCTCACAATAGGTTGGCGTAATCGTCCAAAAGGCCCCATAAAGGATGGTTACCCCTTCGATTAAAATATTCCTGCACCCGATGGGTTGGATAAAAGCCGGACGTAACCGACCGTTCTGGTCATCAATAAAGACCCGCTCTTCCACGGGAACATCCTGGTCCGCCATGGCCCGCAGCAGTTCACCGGGGGCTTTCTCTTGAGCAGTCAAATCCCACCAGGGTTTACCTTGGCCGTTGAGGACACCCTGGCCGGTAATGGCAATATTGGTCTTTCCGTTGGCGTAAATAAAGGGAGAGTATTTAAAACAGTTGATGCCTTCATGCCGACAGTACACCGCCGGGAGATAATCGGCAAAATCCTGACTGAAAAGGACTTCTGCGCCCTCCGTGAGGTGAAGGTTGATCTGGTCATCCAGGTGAATCGGCCCGGTCAGCCATTTTCCCCTGGGGACCAATACTGTTCCTCCTCCCGCTTGAGTGGCGGCGAAAATCGCCTTTTTAAATACCTCGGTGTTTTTAATTTCTCCGCCTTCGACCGCACCAAAGTCCCTGATGTCAAAGGTATGCGCCGGAAATTCCGGCTTTCGTAGTTGCGCCATGGCAAAAGGGGCTTCGATTGGTGCAATCTCCGTGGGAAAGTTATAAATGTCCTGCATCTGTCTTAACCTTTCAGCCCGGTCGTGCTGATCCCTTCCACCAAGTGCCTTTGGAAGCTAAGGAAGATCAGGAAAACCGGCACTAGAGAAAGGGTTGCCATGGCAAAAAGACCGCCCCAGTTGGTAACCGAGTTTGGATCGGAGAATAATTGGAGCGCCAGCGAAGCCGGATATTTTTCCACCGTCTGAATGTAAAGTAACGGTCCGAAAAAGTCATTCCAAGTCCAATAGAAGGAAAAGATCCCGGCGCTAATCAACGGTGGTTTCAAGTTCGGAAGGATAATGCGGTAAAAGATCGAGAATTTACCACAACCGTCAATCGTCGCCGCCTCATCCAATTCCCGGGGAATTCCGTAGATAAACTGGATAATGAGAAACACAAAGAAGGGTGCCGCAAAGAAGTGGGGGATGATCAACGGTTTATAACTATCGATCCATCTGATCTGATTAAAGAGAATATAGCGAGGGATCATCAAAACCTGATTGGGCAGGAGTAAAGTCGCAATCATAATGCCAAACCAGAACTTTCTCCCCACGAACTTGACCCGGCTGAAACCAAACGCGGTCAGCGCTGCCGCCGCTAACTGGCCAGCCGTAGAAACAGTAGAAATGAATAGGGAATTCGAAAAAAACCGGCCAAAGGTATTACCGCCAAATCCTCGCCAACCTTCAACGTAGTTTTCCCAGAGAAGTTGGCTAGGTATTAAAGAATGCGCCTTCTGAAAGATTTCCGTGTGCCCCTTTAGCGAACTGGCAATCAACCACAACACCGGGTAAAACACAAAAAATCCTAAGATGATGACGAAAAAATGATAAGAAACACTACCCAGTCTTTGCTGCCTTTTTATACTATGGATGTGCATTTTTCTAATCCTCCTTCGCTTCATAGTAAACCCAGTACGGTGAGGATTTGAAGATCATAACCGTAATCACGCCAACGACAAAGAGCAGAATCCACGCCAGAGCACAGGCATAGCCCATTTGGTTATAACTGAAGCCGCGCAAATACAGGTAAAGAATATAAAGCAATGTCCGATCAAACGGTTGCCCTCCCGTAATAACGAACGCCTGTGTAAACATCATAAAGTTATTGATAATCTGCATAATCAAGTTAAAGAAAAGAACCGGACTTAACATAGGCAGCGTGATCTTGAAAAAGGTTTGCCAGCGATTGGCCCCGTCAATAGCCGCTACTTCGTACAAAGCAGCGGGAATCTGTTTAATTCCGGCTAAGAAAATCAACATTGGCGAACCGAATTGCCAAGCCGCCAGGACAATCAGGCTAAGGAGGGCTGTTTTCGGGTGGGTAATCCAGCCAAACCCACTGTCCCGCAACCCACCTGCGATTAAAGCAGAATTTAAGGCGCCGTAGACGCCGAATAACTGTCGCCACATGACCGCCACTGCTACACTCCCTCCGATCAGGGACGGGATGTAATAGATGGTACGGTAAAGGCCGACTAGCTTTCTTTTTTGCGAAAATAACATGGCCAAAAATAGTGCACAGAGTAACCGTAAAGGCACCGCATAAAGGACATAGGTGAAAGTTACCTTCAGCGACTGCCAAAACCGGGGGTCATTGGTGAAAATCGCTTTGAAATTATTCAGGCCGACCCAGACCGGGGCGGACAAAATATTATAATCGGTACAGGCGTAGTACAAAGACATCCCCATGGGCAAAACAGTATAAAAAATAAATCCGAGCAGCCAAGGCATGATAAAAAGGTAACCCGCAAAATTATTATAACCTGATTTTTTACGACGGAAGGAAAGATCGTTACTAATTATCATGTCATCACTAGCGAACTGATCAGCCACTTTCCAAACCTCCTTTTGTTGAGACGAGCAGATTTATTTACGTTGATGAGTAGCCTTTTGTCTTTTAAGATCAGTTGCAGGTCAGTATGGTACCAACCTGCAACTGCTTACTGCTTCCGTCAACAACTAGCGGGCGAGAATCGCGTTCGCTTTAGTTCTAAACTCCTTGGCCGCTGCTTCCGGGGTTAATACTTCGTACAACATTTTGTAGTGAATGTCCGTCAAGAGGTCAAACACTTCCTGGAAACTGGCCGGGTATGGCGGATCAATCGCGCTGCTGTACTTGGCAGCCAATTCAACGAAATTAAACATTTCTGTTTCCGCTACGCTCAAATTAGCTTTGAGAGCATCCCGTACTTTATTGGCTACGGGCACTCCGCGATCGGTGCCCAGAACTTTTCCGGCTTCCACACTGTTAATGAAGAAACTGATGAATTGCGCCGCCTCTTCTGGGTGTTTGCTATGTTTGGTTATGCTTAGAAACATCGACGGTTTCAAGTATTGGCCTTCTTTAACCTGTCCCTTGATGGAAGGGTACAACGCCATTTTCAGCGGTCGACCGGCCGCCTTAGAGATGGCGATAATCTGGTTACTCCAGTAAGTAGCCATCGCGGTTTTCTTCGTCACCATCAGGTCGTTTTCTACGGTATGGTTTTCAATCCGGATTTCAGCCGTGGAGAAAACCTTCTCTTTGACTAACGCTAAGTCCATTTTGTAGAAATTGACGAATAACTTGTCATCAGTATAGCCCAAGCTTTTCCCGGAATCGTCGAAGAATTTGGAACCATGTTGCCGCAGATAGTGTTCAAAACCGGCATAGCGCCCGGAATTCGCGATATTGGTGTCCGCATAAATACCGAGCTTTTTCTTGATTTGTCGGCAAGCCGCCATGTAGTCGTCCCAAGTCCAGCCCGGTTTGGGTTCAGCGATTCCAGCTTGCGCAAACATCTCTGGATCATAAATAATGGCGTATGTGTTATTCCCAAGGTTAATACCGTAAAGTTTTCCGTTCAGATAGCCGGAAGTCATGACCGACGCTGGAATATCCCTAAAGTCAATTTTCCCCGCAGCCACATACTGATCCAGCGGAATGATCAAGTTATTATCCACGTATTGCTTAATAAATTTATAATCATGTTGCATGAGATCGGGTAAATTCCCACCCGCTGCCTGGGCTGCCATCTTGTCAAAATACCCGTCCCAACCGGTATACTCTGGTTTAATCTTGATGTTCGGGTATTCCTTTTCGAACAGTTCGATTACTTTCAGTGTCTTGTCATGACGGCTTTGCGAGCCCCACCAGGCAAAGCGTAACGTCACTTGTTCCGCGGTGAAAGCCGTCACCGTTAAGGAAACAAGCAAGGCCACAACCAACATTACCACCAAACAATTCCTCCGCATTTTAGTTCCTCCTTTTAATTAAAATGGTATCCCTACGGTAACTTTATTGTAACTTAACCCTAAAACATCTGTAATGTAAAATGCCGAGGAATTTGTTAAAAAAACAGACCTTCCTTAGGCCTTTTTGATCCGGTATTCCCGGGGGGCATCGCCCGTATACTTTTTAAACACTTGACTGAAGTACTGGGAATTGTTACCGAAACCCACCTTTTCGGCAATTTCTCCAATACGGAAGTTTGTTGTGGTGACTAACTTGATGGCCTTTTCCATCCGGACCCGGAGTAAATAATCGGAGAACTTCTCCTGCATTTCCCGTTTGAAAAGTTTACCCAAATAATCGGGGTTCATAAAGAGTAATTCCTGAGCAAGCCATTTCAGGGAGAGCTCTTCCTGATCCAGATTATCCTCGATCAACTCCAGGACCTGGTGGATCCATTTGTTCGGCTGTCGCCGGTGCTCTTCTTCGTAAACCTTGGCAATCTTATCGGCAATCGCCAGCAAACCATGGCGAATTTGTTCTAAGGTTTCCATCTCCGCAAATACGTTTAATTTCTCTATAAACTCGGCGCGCTGATCCGCCGGGCTGGCTTGGATAATGGCTTTGCATAATCCCAGGCCCGAGGTTTTCGCTTCCCCCAAATCGGCAACTACATTATCCAGCCGTTGGAAATAATCGTTAATTTGTAATTGCACTTCTTCCCGGTTACCACTTTTCACCAGATTGCTCATGCTTTCGTAATTAGCTTTATTAAAATCATCAATCATCCTTGTGAGGTATAATTCCCTGCTTGTACGTTGCTCCAATTCTTTAACTACTGTACCCAAGGCTTCTGAGATTTTCTGTTCATTACAGGGTTTTAAGATATAATGCCTGACCCCGTAAGACATCGCCTGTTTAGCGAATTCAAATTCCCCGTAGCCGGAGAGGATAATGAATTCAATCTTGGGAAATTCCTGCTTAACCCGTTTGATCAAAGCAAGACCGTCCAGACCGGGCATTTTAATATCAGTAATCACGATCGCTGGCGGGCTTTCTCGGATCATTTCGTACGCCTCCAGCCCGTTCCGAGCAGTGCCAACCAACGCACAACCGTAATCAAGCCATTTCACACTCTGGGCAATCCCTTCCCGGATAATGCGCTCATCATCCACGAGTAAAGTTTTATACATCAAACCCCCCCTCCCCGATTCTACCCGGATCTTCCTCACAGGGAATGTGAATCTGAACCGTAGAGCCTTGCTGCTGACTACTGATGACAATCCCATATTCACGGCCAAAAGCCATCTTCAAACGCTCGTCGATATTTGAGAGACCAATCCCCAACCCCTGGGGTTGAACCTTCCCTTCCCGGATCTTCCCTAAAATATCTTCATCCATACCTGGTCCGTTGTCTGTCACTGTGATCTGAATCTCCCCCCCGACCAGACCGCCCTGGACTTCAATCCTACAGACCGTAGGGATTTGTTCCAACCCATAATTAATGGCGTTCTCCACAATCGGTTGGATGGTTAATTTCGGGATCTGACACCCCAGTATTTCCTCATCAATCACCAACTGAAACTGTAACCGCTCTTCATACCTGATCTGCTGAATCTTGACATAGTTTTCTAAAATATTGATTTCATCCCTAATGGTAATAATATCCCTTTTCCCTAGCGAGTTCCGGAGCAAGTTGCCTAAGGATTCCACCATCACCGAAATCTTTTCCTGTTTATCCACGATCGCCAACCAATTGATGGAGTCTAAAGTATTATATAAAAAATGGGGGTTAATCTGCGCTTGAAGGATCTTATACTTTGTTTCCTTAATTAAAAGTTGTTTAATGTAGTTTTCTTGAATCAAATTGTTGATCTTTTCAACCATGATTTTAAAATTCCGATTTAAAACCGCTATTTCCTCAATGCCGGTCTCCACCTCGAATTCTTTTCCCACAGAAAAATCCCCCGACTCCACTTGTTTCATCTTCAGGGTTAAATTCTCAAAGGGCTTGGTGATACTTTTCGTCAGCTTCAGACCAACCACCGCAACCAGCCCAAAGACCACGCTGAAAAAGACGATCATAATATTGCGCAATACAACTATTTGATGGTTGATATTAGCAAAGGGGATAATATTGACGTAAGTCCAGCCGTTGTAGGCTGAGTTAGTATAAGCAATAAAATATTTATTTCGGTTTACGGTTTTAATTCCATAGTTCCTCCCCCAAGTAGAGCTGGATAATTCATCTGCCAACGGGTTACTGTGATCTTCAAAAGTGATACTTTTTTCCGTAGCGTAGATACTCCTCCCCGCGGAAAGGATCTGTAGATATAATTCAAAACCCGGATAAAAGTGGGCGACCTGGTTCACTAACTTATTCATGTCAACCCTGATCACCAACAGTCCTAGAACCTCAAGGGATAATCCGGGAATTTGCCGAATCACCCGCGCGGACTTGAGCATTCGGTCGGTGCTGTCCGGCTCCAGCCAAATGTTTTTTCCTTCGTGTTTTAAGGCTTCTTGCAGGATTTCTTCGTTTTGTTCTTTCTTTAGTTTGGTTTCCACACCCACAATAAACTGGCCGCCTTTACTATCAAGCAGACTGATGGAAGCAATATAATCCTCGGCTAAAGCATAGGATAAGAGAATATTATGCAGATTTTCCGTGGCTTGATAACCGGAGTACCCCTGAGGAAGATTTCTGATCGCGAGCAGATCTGCTTGCACATTTGGGTCAGATAAAATTAAAAAGGAAAGTTTCTCGGTCTTTTTCAGCTCATTTTCAATACTCGTCGCCAAAAGGTTAATGACCTTGGCCGCTTCATTATAAAGCTGTCCATCGTAAAAATTAAAAGCCACCCGAAAGGCCACCATACTAAGAACGCAGAGGGCTAAAAGGGCAGTGAACAGAAAGATAAATAGTTTATCTTTTAATTTCCGGTATTGCAAGCGGGGTAAAGCAAAGCGTGTTTTCATGGGAAAGTAACAACCCGTTCTTCATCGGCGGACTGACGCGCCCGGAGCGCCGCTTCGGTAATATAAAAGGATTGCTCTGCGGTAACCCGGCACTTGCCCTCCCCTTTTGCCTGTTGGAGAAAGTCCAAGAAGATTTCTTCCGCCGGAAGGAGCGGTAATTCTTGAACGCCACCATCCTTGAGCAGGAACACTTTATTACCGCTGATCTCCATAATCCCAGCGGTGCCCACCAGCCGTAGCCGATCATCATCATGGGTCGGCGCCTGATCCGGACGGAGGTAATCTACCGTAACAGAAGCAAACACCTGGTTGGTCAGGGTAAAATGGGCTAGCGCCGTTGCTTCCAGCTCCCCATGATCCCGGTTGTCCCGCCGGGAATGGGCGGCATAGACGGAACAAAAACGCTCCCCGCTAAACCAGTGTAGCCAATCAATGGCATGGCTGCCGACCCATGGTAGCGTCCCCCCGTAGGTCGCCCGCTTTTTGTAAAACGCCTCCCGCTGCCCCAGTTTGTACGATTTCTGAGCATTCATCAAGCGAATCTGGCCAATGGCTCCAGCTTGCACGCTCTCCCAGGCGGTCAAAAACCAAGGTTGATAGCGGAGCCCAAACATCGCTGCTAAGTGCCGACCGGAAGCGGCATAAACCTTTTTCACCCTTTCCAATTCGTCGATGGTAAGGGCCAGCGGCTTTTCCACAAAAACATGACAGCCCCGCTGTAAGGCCTCAATCGTAATTCTCCCATGGTCATTAAAGTAGCAGGCGACCGCCACAATATCCGGCTGTAACTCATCAAGCATTTTACGGTAATCAGCATAGACGGGAGCCCCAGCAGTGGCCTCCTGGGGGTCTTTTCGCTTTGCCATTTTTTCGCCGACCGAACCGGTGGCAATCCCCACAATCCGGCTGTCCTGATCTTTTCCAATTCCACGCAGGACATAACCAGTATGACCGGTGACGCCAATCAGACCAACTTTCATTTGTCCTGTCCTCCTAAAAATGCTTGGTTTTTCCGGCCTGTGCCCAAGGGATCCCAGCCTCATGGGGCAACAGCCGCTCTTCATAACAGCCCATCAGCGCTTGGGTTAGTCCTTCCACATAGACCCTGTCCGCTTCTCCCCGGTCGTTTATTTGGTGTTTGATTAATGCGTCCGGAAATGAATGAATGGTACTCACTTCCTGGATACCGTTGACACAGATCACCTGAGGCAAGGCGGCTTCCGGCCCGCAGGGCACGGTCTTCCCCGCTTTGAGCGCAGCGATGGTCGTCCAAAGTTTATTGTCCCTCCCGGCAAAGGGGTCCCCATAGACTCTTTTTTCTCCGTTTTTAAAGGTGGCGACAATCTGACCTTCCTCATTTTGGTTATAAGCAACGACTGCCTCTTCAAATTCGAAGCAAAACACCGGTTCCACCTTATCCAAAGTAGCATGGGTGGCATAATACAGCAGCTCGGTGCCGCCGGTCGTGTAGATCCGGAGGGCGGCGGTGTCGTAATTTTCAATCGCATTCGCCCGGTACAGTTCAGCCGTGACGCTGGCGGGAAAGGCGCTTTCTCCCCAGGCTGGACCCAATAGATAAAACATATTATGTAAATAATGGGCGGTCGCATTACTGACCACGCTATCCAAGACCCAGCAGCCTTGGGCATCTTTAATTCTTCCCGCCCAGCCGTTACGCTGGTAGTAAGCAAAATTTCGCGGCCAGAGCACAATGGTTTTGAAGCGCAGCGGACGGCCTAGTCGGCCGCTGCTGATGTCCTTTTTTAGTTCCAGAATCGCCGTGCTGAAAGACCACTGATACCCAATGGAGACCAGCTTATCACTTTTTTGCTTCGCCCTAATGATCCTTTCTCCCTCATCGACTGTAACACATAACGGTTTTTCACAAAGCACATGGCTGCCATTGCCGAGCGCTGCCTCTATTTGGGCGGCATGAAATTGCAGCGGAGAGGAGATAATGGCCAAATCCGCCCGGTTTTTGGCGTAAAAATCAGCCAAACACGGGTACACAGGGATGTTTTGCTGCAAAAGCTCTTCCAATCTTCGGCAACCGGCGGGGTTGGGTTCAACCACCCCGACAATGCGGTAATCCACTTTGTCTTCATGATCCAATAGGGCATCAACGTAAAAGTTCCCGTATCCTCCGGCACCGACGATCACAATTGTGGTTGGTACACTCATTAAGATCACCCTCGCCTTCACTCCGCGTTCGTTTTATAGATTTCTTGATCACGATACATCTGCCAAACCTTTTCAAACCAAAAATTATCTTCCGGGATTGGTCGGACCGGCACCCATCTAGTCCGGTGTGCTTCCCCGTCTAATCCATACTCCAAGGTATACTGGTTCAAAATGGGTAATTCCGGTCGCAGCCGCCACTGGTGATCCAATCCTTCGATCTGTTCCCCTTCTGCCTCAATCACCAGGTAAGAGCCGCGACTCCCACCCCCCCGCTCCAGGTAAGCAGCGATACTTTTGAGGACAGCAAGGTGCGTTAAGCATAACTGTCGATTCTGGAAAAAGTCCAAGATTTCGGCCGCGTTGTTTAATTTCACTTCATAATTTAAGATCCGCCGGTACTGCTGCTCGCCTCCCTGTACCGCAGTTTTCACCAATGCCGGAAACCGGACATGGGCCCCGGCTTGACTCATCCGTTGTTGAAACTCCCGCCGGAAAGAACTCATCTCCTGTCCATCTTGGCCCACCGTCTGTAAGGCTCTGCGCACCACTTGTATTTTCGCGGCGATTTGTCCGGCGTACTTATGCCTGAACGTCTCCCCATCGATCGTCCGTTCCGCATAACAATGGGCAATATACTCTGCTGCCCGGTAACCGCCGACTTGACCGGCGTTCAGGGCCGAACCGCCCGGACGGTAGACGCCGTGGGTGCCGGCGGCTTCACCGATGGGGAATAAATGGCGAAGATTCGACTCCCACCAGCGATTCCCCTTTAATCCTCCGTTGTTATGCTGAGCACAAACGGCAATTTCCAGCGGTTCTTTGCTTAAATCGATCCCATGGTCCAGGTAGAGTTGGAGCGCCATTGGATTCATCTGGCGGAGGCGCGCCAAGGGTGTTTCCCCATCGGCACCGGAATTCTTCAGATAAGTAGCGGCTTCCCCGTCGAGGTCGGCCAGGCAAAAAGGGGCGAGCCCCTCGCCGCCCTTTGGATTGGCACCATAATCTAAGTAAACCCGGCGTCCTTTCCCCACTGTTTCTTGGTAAACCAAAAGATCTATTAAAGAAGAACCGAAGTTACGGGTTTTCCGGGCGTCAAAAGGCCATTGATAACCCTTGAGAAAGATCCCCGTCGCCAGTTTAGACATGGTAGGGAAATAATTGTTTAAAAATTCTTGTTCATCGGTACCGTCCGGGTTCGTACTGAAATACCGGGGAATCACCTGCTGGTAGCTGCCGGAGACATTCCAGCGGAATTTAACGGAGGCCAGACCGTACTGCCATTCTCCCAGATTAACCGCTGCCGCGCCGGCGGTCAAGGCCACGCCGGTACTGCCTAAATGCCCGGCGGGATACACCACTGTGTCATAGATCCCGCCGGGTCCGCCCGTGGCCATGATCACATTCTCCGCTTGGAAAATCGCCACCGCCGCGAGGCCCGCCGCCGCCTTGGTTTGATCAATGGCGATCGCCCCTACCACCCTTGATTCTTCACCTTCCTGCTCGGTTAAGAGAAAAATCACCTCATGCTGATCGAGCAGGGGGACCCCCAGCTTACGTACTTGCCTCAATAGTTTGGTATACATCTGCTGGGAAGTCCAGGGACCCGAGGAAGTAGCCCGTTGTTTCGGGTCATGGTCCGTTTTATACCCGACGTAGCCGCCGAAAGCATTATGGGGGAACGGAACGCCAAGCTCAATCAGGTGGAAAAATTCCTGAGGCGATAGCGCCGCTTCAATAAGAGCGTGATCACCGTGCATCGCTCCCCCGGCAAACAAGGTTCGGGCCATCTCATAAACGGAGTCTTTTTCCTCGCCGGCGAGGGATAACTTATAGTAAGTTTGTTTATCCGAGCCCGATTGACTGGACGTGCCGCCACCCAGTTCCGCCGTGACAATTATGACGTCTTGCACCCCGAAATTCACAAGATGACAAGCACAGTTCAGAGCAGCGGCACCGGAGCCCACAATCAGGGTATGACAACGGTATAAAGGGAACTCCCATTGCTCAATGGTAATGCGCTCTTTTTCCATCATTCGCCACCTTACCCTTAATTTTCTTAAACCAGAACCACCTTAAGCGCTTCTTTTTTATCCATAAGCTGAAGCCCCAAGTTTGCTTCCGCAAGGGGCAAGCGGTGACTGACCAGCGCGGTAAATAAGGATGGGTTTTTCAATACCCCCTGCAGCGCGACTCTGGTATGTCTGGTATCACTGACCCAGATTCCCTGGTAAGCAAGGTTTTTGCGGCCAATATCCTGAAAACAGTCCACTTCCACACTGCCGTTGGGATCGCCAAAACCCACTGACAAGTAAGCCCCACCGGTGCGGACCAGAGCTAAGCCCTCTTTTACCGCCGACGGGGCGCCCACCGCCTCAATGGCGTAATCAACGCCCCGGCCGCCGGTCAATCCCATGATGATCTCTTTCCGCTCCTCCGGCGAGGTTTGTTTCCGGTCGAGGACGGTCGTAACCCCAAATTTCTTGGCCATCTCTAAGCGACTAGCGGTACCACCAATCATAATGATTTCCCCAGCTCCCTGCAGAGCAGCGAAGTAGGCGGCAAAAATCCCCACCGGTCCAGGCCCTTGAATTAAAACAGTATCACCAATCCGCGGTTTTATATAGTCGAAACAATGGGCAGCCGTTGCACCGGAACAAGAGGCGGGCACAATGACCCCTGGATCAAGATCCGGCGGTAGTTTAAAGATATCCGTATCCGGAGAAAGCACAATATACTCGGCATAACATCCGTTCAAATAAGGCCACTGATCACAGGCTTTGGTGATCCCATAGGTCCAACGCTGGGGACAGAACGCCGGAGTTTTGGCCACTGCGCAAAAATAGCAATGCCCGCAGGAGACTCCCCGATTCCAGAAGATGGCGTCGCCAACCTTCAACTCCTCCTGTTCAACCGTGGTCCTTTGCCCCTTAAGCTCCACAATCTCGCCAACGCCCTCGTGCCCCAGGATCATCGGTAGCCGTGTCCGAGGATCGTTCCCTTTCCACATATGTACATCAGAACCGCAGACCCCAGCGGCTGTTAACTTCACCAGGATCTGTCCTTCCTGTAAAGTAGGGATCTGGATTTCTCTTGGTTCCAGTTCCTGGTTGAAAGCCGTTAAAACCATCGCCAAACTTTTCATTATTCATCCTCCTTTGGGGATGCCGCCTTTTGGAAAATCGGGGCATACACTTTCGCATCTCGCACAACACACCCGGTGGTAACTCCGAACTGCATCAATTGAGAACATTTACTACAGGTGGTACACGATTTCTCCAGCCGCAGTCCATCACCGTTCAAGAGATCACGGGCAAAATCGGGATAAGCGAAAGCCTGGCGCCCAAAACCCGCCAACTGATGCCTACCCTGGCTGACATTATAGGCGGCGGCTTCCCCCCCGAACTGCCGTAACCAACTATATCCGGTGCCAACGACTGGCACTTTCGGCACTGCTTCCTGAATTGTCGTCGCCACCGCAAACATCCGAGCCACTCCGACCAGAGGATGTTCCGGTGCTTGGTAACCGTTTTTCACCGGTTGATCATAAGGCCTGTTCACGTGGGGATTGTAATAGGGCGTTCCCGCCGTGACATTCAACAAACTTACCCCCAGTGCGGCTAGTTCCCTAGCGAGCCTGACCGGTTCGGAAAGATCCGGTTGCAGCGGTTGACCAGCCGCCACCCCCCACGTATTATCAGTCGCGACTAGATCAGTCCCATTTAGGCGGACCGCAATCCCCAGATCCGGAACCGCGCCTTTCACCAATTGCACGATCTCTTTAAGTAAGCGGGTGCGGTGCTCATAATCACCACCGTACTTTCCGCTCCTTTGCTTTGCAGCCAACAACTCGGATACGAGATAGCGATGGCAAGCTTTCAGATCTACCCCATCAAAACCAGCTCGACTCGCCAGCCGGGCGGCTTCGCCGTAAAGATCCCTGATCCGTTCCAATTCCGCATCGGTAAGCACCGGGTAATCCCCATCGATCCCTACTACTTGGTCAAATAGTGGATCATGGACGGCAATGATCGGTCTTCGCCCCCCAGTCGGTTTGCTGAACCGCCCAGAATGGGTGAGTTGGATCACACAATAGGGCTCTTGTTGATACTGTTCCCAGGCTGCTTGCTTCGTGGCGTCCACCAACCGGGCTAACCCATCGACGGTCTGCTCATTAATGACCAATTGTCGCGGATTGGTGCAGCCTTCAGGGAGAATCGCCACGGCTTCAAACCAGATCAAACCGGCTCCGCCCTTGGCATAACGTAAGTAGCGGCGAAAAGTCAATTCCCCCGGTTCACCACCATTAATGGCATCAAACCCTTCCATAGGCTGAACAACCAACCGGTTAGGGATGGTTCGCGTCCCTAAAGAAATGCTCTCCCCTAGTACTTTGTAATCCGGACTAAATTCCAAATCCAAACCTAGGCTGGCGCAATCTTCCCTGATCTCATCCCGGTTCTGATAATGAAATTTCCAGTTCACTTGTGCTTCTCTCCTTTCATTCATTAACTAGAAAATACTAGTCTGTCGATTCTCACGGCTTAAATATCTGTAATGCAACTCCAGTAGCGCCGCTCCGAACGACCAGCTGTGGTGGCCTTCGGGGCTTGTCGACTCACCTGGCTCTAATTTTCATCCTTTCAGGTGTCCTGGTGGTAGCCAGGGTGAATGACTACCTATCGAAGGGGGTTCCCTTGCCCATCAGCCTGGTGACGATCAATTTGAAGTAACCTTGAGCGGCGGCGGTCCACAACTGCGTCGCTCCAGGAAACAAGGGGTGACCACGATTTTTTCCCTTTCCACTGTCTTCCCCTTCATTACATCCAACAGTAAACGGACTGCTTTTTGTCCCATTTCCGCCAATGAATAGTCAAAAGTAGTTAGCGAAATCTCCTCCGAAAAAATAGTGAATCGATTATCAAAACCGATCAAGGAGTAATCGACGGGCGGGGATAACTTAAACTCCGCCAAGATCTGTTTCGCTTCTAGGGCCCGAACATCGTTATAGGCAATCACCCCGGTGGGCGGCCCATACTGATTTAGATAGGTAACTAGGTTCTCTCGATTCCCATCGGTAAAGGAAATGACCCGGTTCACGCTTTCCGCTAAAGCATAATCCCGAACAGCCGCTCGAAAACCGTAGGCGCGATCGGCGAGCGCACTACATTGGTCGTCCCCCGCCAGGTAAACTAGTTGCCGGTGCCCCAACCCATACAAATATTCCACAGCCTGATAAGTGGCACCATAATCGTCTAGCACCACACAGTTAACAGGGTATTCCCCTAAATGGCGGTTGACGAGCACGAAGGGAAAGTCCATCTCCTCCAAACCACCAAGGAACTCCCGGTAGAAAGGGGCTAACGTGAGGATGATTAAACCATCAACCCGTTTTTCCCGGGCTAAATCGGTGAGAAACTCCTCTTTGCCGATTAACTCCTCTACCTTCAATAAAATGTTGTAACCCAGGTTCCCCAGTTCTAAACCGATGGTCAGGATGGCGTCACTGAAAAACAACTCGGATCGCATATTATCCTTGCTGAGTCCTAACACCACCACGCCAATGGTTTCGGTACGTTTTCTCACCAACGCCCTAGCGCTAGCGTTCGGGACATAACCAAGCTTGCGGGCTACTGCGCAAATCTTTCGTTTGGTCGCGGCGTTGACCCTGGCATCTCCAGCTAAAGCCAACGACACGGTGGCTTGCGAAACGCCTAAGATTTCTGCTAATTCTTTTTGGTTCATTACTAATATCACCTTAATACGTATTAAATGATAACTAAAAAAATATTTCGTTAAATATTTCGAAATACCTGCTGCAGGGACAAACTTTTTTCCCAAATCCTGTGGTAAGCTTTTGCTTTGTCTCCATTTAAAAAAGGCCCAATACAATATATATGCGCTCAATATATTATTGTATTGGGCCTTTTAGCTCACAGGACAACAAGAAAAGCCTAATGCACAAGGACAAGTTCAATTAACCCATCCGGGCAGGTACTCCTTAATATTTTCTAACATCCGCATAAACAACGCTTCCGCCTGCTGCGGATCGATCTGAACCAATGGGTCGTTTATAAACGCCCGGAAGGCAAGGTTCACATCTTTTTTTAGTGCAGCCTGGAGAATCGTCTCTTGATTATAGATGTGACGAATCGTAAGGTTCTGCACATCAGAGGGGAATGCACCGGCCACTACTGGTCTTAACTGGCCTCCGGTCAGCAAGGCGTTGGTCTCGATCACCGCTCCCGCGGGCACCCCTTCCATCTGACCCTGGTTCGGCAGGTTAATATTGGTTACAAGGTCATCCAACCCAACGAGGGCTTTTATTTGCCGGACACCTTCTTCACCCGACGGCGTCAGCGGAAATTGTTCCTCCCCGGCAATTACACGCGACCGAAAGCGATCATTATCTTCTTTTTGTTTAATACGGAAACGAACGGGGGTTAATTGAAACCTCCATTGCTCGACAGTCGCAGGATCCTTTAAATACATCTTGGCGGGCATAAACTCCGCCAAATGCCGGTCACCGGCGGCGGCAATTAAACCATACTTCTTAAAAAGATCGAATTTAACCCGGTTGGCACAGCGAAACACATCATCCTGCCAATTCGCTTCCCCCGCTAACTGGAACCCTTCCGTATAGTATTTGTCGACAAAGGCCCGGTACATTGGAAAAAGGTCCGTCCCTTGATATGTTGCCTGATTAATCCAGGTAAAGTGGTTAATTCCTAAAACGTTTATTTTAATGTCGTTCCTGGTCAACCCTTTAATACCAGCTATATCCGCCAGCATGGCTGCCAACAAATCCTGGGTATGAAAGACTTCGTGACAACACCCAAAAGCCTTAATCCCCGGGAAGACTTCATACAGCGTCCGGGTGCAAAGGGACATCGGGTTCGTATAATTAATTACCCAGGCCTTGGGGGAATAAGCGCGGATTTTCTCGGCAAAATCCACATAAATCGGGATCGTCCGTAAGGCTCGCATTAAACCGCCTGGACCGACCGTATCTCCCACCGATTGGTAAATCCCGTACTCCTCAGGGGTATGTACATCGGAAGCCATTTCCTGAAAAGTACCCGGTAAAATCGAAATGATCACAAAATCCGCCCCGGACAAAGCCTCTTTTAAACTGGTTACGGCTTGATAGCGCCATTTCCCTTTCGTTTCCGTCCGCTGGAGTAAGGAATTTCCTATTGCTTCATTTTCCTGAGCGGCCGCGAAATCCAGATCATAGAGGCGTACCATCCCGGAGAGCGACTCTTCCAACGCTAAATCAGCCATTAACCGCCATGCCCACCCCCGGGAACCACCACCAAGATAAGCAATGTTAAGTTTATGAGCTTTATTCTCCCTGATTTTCATCTGCCAACTCCCCCCTTAATCAGCATGAATCTTTTGAACTAAAATATTTGTAAGCGTTTACATTTTAATGATAATCTTTCTTTAGTTACCCTGTCAAGACATTGTGTTAAACGGCATGCTATTCAAAACAATTCAATAATAAGTACATCAACGGAAAAGGTTGTTTGTTCATTTGATTAATAGTTCCAGTGATAAATAGCTTTTTAGATGGACAGTAAAAGGCAAATGTACCTGAGGAACCGGAGTGTCCGATAATCTCAGGAGCAGGGAAAAACGGCGACATTAATCTTGACATTTTACATCTCATCATGCCCATACCATATTCCAGTGGAAACCATTGGATTCTATTCCATTGATAAAGCATCGGAAGATATGATTCCTTGAAAAGCTTACCAGTATAAAAAGCCTTCAAAAACTTCATCGTGTCCTGTGCTGTTGAAATGATCCCACCTGCTGCTCCGGCCGAGGCCAAAGTCAAAGCTAGATTTAGCGGTCTGGTATTTAAATAGATTGGGGCAAAGCTACTTGTTGGATCACATAAAGAGGTATGCATAAGCTCCAAGGGTTCGATGATAAACTGATCGTAAATTTCTTTTAGATCTTGATCCGTGATGGCCTTCGCAATTTCTCCGAGTAAATCGAAGTTAATGTCGGCATACAACGCCTTCCCTTTAGCGCCACTGATAAAATGCGGCGACAAGCTTTTAGTTCTCTGCAGCGCTTCATCGAAAGTTATCGTACGATCTTTCTCATATAGTTCATCAAAATAGGTCTTCCCGGTTGCATTTTTTTCTGTGGAGAAATCTGGCAATCCAGATGTATGAGATAGTAAATGCCTAATCGTAATCATCCCAGTGTGATCTGTTCCTTTGTAAACATGTAGCCCGGAAAGATAGTCTGGCGGAAAAAACTTGTCCATTGGATCATCAAAAGACAAGAGGCCAGCTTCTATCAGTTTTATAATAACGGTAGTCGTAAACATTTTGGTTATACTAGCGATCGCATACGGAGTGTCATTTTTCATATTCCCCACTGCGTTTAACCATGAAATTTCGCCATCAATAGCTTCAATATCCACAACCGCACCAAACACTTTTTTCTGATCAAGCGTTTTATTTAGCACTTTATCCAGTTTATTAAAAATATCCCTCTCCATTTCCCGCCTCCAACTTCAAAATACAAATAGACATTGTAAATTATGCCATACTCAAGAATTAAGGCTATCCCGATCCTTTCGTCACTTTTTCATGTTTGAAATTATTTGTTCAATACTGCTCAAGAAATATTCAATATGTGCTTCTTCAATTGTCAATGCTGGGTCAATACGGAAAGTCTCATGACCCGGCCTGTTAACAAGAATGATATTCCTTCGTAATAGTTCTTCATTAATTGCTTTTGCCAATGAATACCTGTCATTTTTCTCAAACTCAATCGCAATCATTAACCCTCTGCCGCGTACTTCTTTGATTATCCCATATTTGCACCTTATTTCATTCATTCGGCTTTGTATCATGTCACCCAATCCAACTGCTCTTTCTAGAAGTAGATCATCTTCAATAATCCCAATGACTTCTTTTGCAATTGCCGCTCCAAGCGGATCATTTTGGTGGGACTGAGAATAATGAAATTCATTAAAATCGACCCTTTCAATTACTGATTTTGCAATCGCAACACAACTGACTGGATAGCCATTACCTAGTCCCTTACCTATCGCTACAATATCTGGTATAAACTCATAGTGATTGTATCCAAACCACTTTCCTGTCCTTCCTATTCCGGTAGTTACTTCATTTGTGATCACATATCCACCATATTCTCTAATTTTCGTAACAATATTCGTTACTAATTTCTTTGGTGGAAACTGAACAAGCCCCAACGAACTACCTGGCTCAAATACAAATGCGGCAATTTTTGAGAAATCCAATTTATCGATATCGTTATCATTCATCCAGTCAAAATGAATCCAGTGCTGATCAGAACGTTCGCCAGAAATTCCGTATGCCGATAAATAACAATTTTTCATGGTTAAGAAATAAGGCTTTTCGGAAAAGCTCTTAATCATTTTGACCGAGTATTCTACTGCTTCACTTCCAGAGCTCAGAAACACACACTTACCAGCCTCTATACCGGTAATTTCCAGTATTTTTCTTGCCGTTGATTCGATAATCGGATTTAGATAACAATAACCAGTATGTATCATTTTACCCGATTGATCTGAAATGATTTTTGTAATACGTGGATGACAATGCCCTACTGAGGTACACCAAACACCTGATTCCAGGTCCAAATACTTATTACCGTCAGCATCAAAAAGTGTGCAATTTTCTGCTTGAACAATATTTGGATATTTATATACGTGTCCTGTACTATTTAGAATGTGTTTCATTTGTTGTCACCTCTGGGTTGGCCTTTAAGATACTCCACAAGGGTAAGACTGTCCGAAACTTTCTGTTCTCCTACTCTTTTATAACCTAACTTTTCATACAAATGATGATTTTTATAACTTAAATGAGGTGTATCGAGATCCCAGACCAATGCCTTCGGAAACTGCTTTTCAACAAGTTTAATGGTCTGAAACCCAAACCCTTTGTTTTGAAAACTCGGTTCAATATATATTCGATTCAAACGGTAATGGGTATCACTTCTCTGACGAACCTCAACACCACCAATAATATTATCATCATGATAAATGGTGAAGTATAAACTCTTTTCGATTTTTTGTTTTAATCGTTCCAGCGACTCATTTCCGGGATTCGTTTTATCTTTGTATTTTGCTAAATCTTCTTCAAAGGACCTTTTTTGGATTTTCCAAAGTTCTTCTGCTTCATTTAACTTTGTTCTTTTAATAGATATGAGCATAAAATCAGCTCCTACAATTAGCAGATTCTAGCATTTTCGATCCCTGAGTAACGCGCATAGATGACGTATTGGTTGAAAAATAAAAGTCTAAAGGTTTCGATTTTCTTAGTCGAAATCATAATCCATTCTCCTTCTCATCCCAGATAGGGTATACAATATTATTCTTTCTAGGAAAAACATGGTTCCCCTTTTTTCTTACAGTTTTCTTGCTTTCACTACATTATTAATTGTTTCGACTGCCAGTCCAATTAATTTTTCTCCATCAAAAGCTGCTATGGCTAGCATATCTAAATGTTTGCGTTTTTCACATAAAGCATTACTCCATTGTGGAAGATATAAGTTTGCAAATTCATCCGGGAGAAGGACTTTAATATCAAATGTACAAGGCAAAAGTCTCTATTGATATCCTTAAAACAAAGGATAGATTAATTAAAAAATTTTTGCAAGATCTATTTTTAAATAAACCAAAAAATCTTGACAGCCATCATCAAAAACTAGCCTTAGCACTAACTGACCCGTACCATAACCTTACTGCAAGGTTTGTGGTACGGGTCAGTTGGTTTAGTTTATTTTTTGGTAGTAAACCGCAAGACATTCCATGATAGTCCCGGTAATTTAGCAGTCACTATCTTCTGCTCGCAGGAGGGGAGTGTGAGTGAGCGCGGCACCACCTTATCCGGTTCAGTAAAACTGTTCACCGCCTGAAGGTCGGGACCAGTCAGCACCAGATGTTCGCAGGGCAAGACGGTGTTAAACGACCGAAAATCTAGGGTCAACTCAACGTCCTCTTCCTGTGCGCAATTAAGCACAAAGACTGTAACCTCCTCCTGTTCCGCACGGTAAACCGCTGAAAGCTGGAGAACAGGTGCCTCACCATATACCGTCTCGTAACGGGGTGATGACAATAAAGGTCTTAATACCGCTCCCCTCCCCAAAGTGGAAACCTGCTGAAACGGATAGAAAATCGTCTGTTTGAGCACTGCCCCACCAGGCTGGGTAAGAATGGGAGCAATCGCATTCACCAACTGGGCCAGACAAGCGATTTTAACACGGTCCACGTTATTAAGCAGGGTACAAAGCAGCCCGCCGAAGACCAGAGCGTCCTGCAGGGTATAGATCTGTTCCAAGCGGGGTTTGGCATAATCCCACGTTTCATAGGAGGCACTACGATGCGCCCAGACATTCCACTCATCAAAGGATAAAAAGAGCGTTTTTTTACTCCGCTTTTTCGCTTTAACATAATCGGCGGTAGCTACCACCGTCCGGATAAATTGGTCCATGTCAAGGAAGGAAGCTAAGAAATCCCCTGTGGTCTCTACGTCATTGTGGCCATAATAATTGTGCATCGAAATATAATCTACTTGTTCGTATAAATACTCCAAAACAATCCGGTCCCACTCGGGGAAAGAAGGCATGTTGCTCGTAGAACTCCCACAAGCCACCAATTCAATCCGGGGATCGACCCACCGCATCATTTTCGCCGCCTCTAGAGCTTTTTTTCCATAGTCTTCCGGCGATAGGTGACAGATCTGCCAGGGTCCGTCCATCTCATTACCTAGGCACCAGAGTTTAATCCCATGCGGCTGTTCGTGCCCATTTTGGCGGCGCAAATCACTCCAGGCCGTTCCGTCTGGATGGTTACAGTATTCCACTAGGTTAGCGGCTTCAGCAGGGGTTCCTGTTCCCAAATTAACCGCTGCCATTACTTGCGAGCCGGCAAGCTGACACCAATCAACGAATTCATCGATGCCAATCTCATTCGGTTCCACCGATTTCCAGGCCAAATCTAAGCGTTTTGGGCGGGCCGCCACCGGACCAATCCCGTCGGTCCACTGGTATCCTGAGACAAAATTACCCCCAGGATAGCGAATAATATCTACTTGTAACTGCTTTACCAACGCTAGGACATCCCGGCGAAACCCTTGCTCATCGGCTGTGGGATGCCCCGGTTCGTAAATTCCTGTATAAACCGCCCGACCTAGATGCTCAATAAAAGAGCCAAATAGTCGTGGATCAACATCACCAACCCGATAATCCTTCTCTATAATACACTTCGCCTTCAATTGTTCATCCTCCCTCACAATAATCGTAAATCAACCCGTTACTGGCTAGAAAATAGCTTTAGTTGATTCATCTGGTCTTGATTTAAATCACTTCGTGATAATTATGAAACCAGTATGAACAACCAATTATAGCGCCTCCGGGGCTTGTCGACCCACCTGGCTTTAATTTTCATCCTTTTAGATGTCCTGGCGGAAACCAGGGTGGGCGACTACCTGGATGAATCTCTCTTTCCTTTCCGGTAATACTTTTCATAGGTTAAAGGAGTCATCCCTTGGCAATCTTTAAAAACCTTGAAAAAGTAATTATAATTACTAAAACCGACTGCTTCCGCCACCTCCTTGACAATGTAGCAACCCTGTTCGATCAGGACTTTCGCTTTTTTGACCCGGAAGGAGTTAAGATAATCCACCACCCCTTGCCCACATTCTTGTTTAAACTTCCTACTTAGATAAGAGCAATTCACACCAATCTCTTCCGCAATTTGCCGCAAACTAATTGGTTTTTGGTAATTCTGGTGCATAAACCGGATCGCGTTCTTGGTAACCTCCGACAATCCATCATCGAATTGGTATAACTCGATGGCGTCTACCAGTTTACTATAAAGCGATAAGATCCAACTCTTCACCTCGCAAATGGTGTCAAACCCTTCCAGTTGCTCGAAGGGAGTGCGGATTTCAGCATAAACCATTTCTTCTGGTAGTTCAAAGTCACAAATCAATCGGTTGACGATTGTGATCAAAGTCACCAACACCATTTTGCTGGCACTGAGATTGGGTTGGTATTGTTGGATCCGTTCGAAGATCGTATTTAGCGCCCGATGCAACTCTTCCCGCTTCTGCGCTTTAACCAACTCCAGTAAGCGTTTTTCTTCTTTCACTTCCAAGAGCGAAAGATTGAGCGGCTTCCCCTCGACCACCTGGTCATAAAAAATCCGATCTTTCCCATAATAAAACCGCTTTTCTAACAACTGCTCCGCTTGGCGATAAAAAGAACTTAGATCCCTAATATGAGTACAGACGTCACTCAAGCCGAAAGAAACCGTGATATTTAAATACCTTTTAAGGGTTGCTCGAATCCGATTCAAAGCCATAATCACTAGGTTATACATCTTCTGATTACTACAAATGTCAGCAAAGGAAAAGATGATGATAAATTTACCCTCATCCAACCCAGAAATTATGGTTTGACCGGTATCAGTAAGGATCTCCGCTGAGATATCAAGTAACGAATGGACCAAATCGCCAAGACCAGCGGCTGTATAAATCTCCTTTAAATGGGAGTAGTCGTCAATCATCCCCGCCGCCACCAACAGGTTTTTAGTAGCCAGGTTTAATTCAAGCGCTTCGATCCCGGCGTGGATCTTTTCACGGTCCGGAGGTTCTTCAGAGATTAGGTTCTTGATAAAATTTCGCCTTAAAACAGAACGGCCTAGATTAATCTGTTCTTCAAGTCTATTTTGCGCCCTCTCTTCCTGCTTTTCCTGGTCGATCGATCGTTTCACGGAACGTAAGACCGTCAGTAAAGTCTCCGGAGTCAACCTATGTTTTAACAGATAATCCGCCGCCCCCATTTTTAAGCTTTGTTTGACATATTCAAAGTCTTCATAAGCACTCAGGGCAATTACCTTGAGCTGCGGGAACTTCTCGAGGGCTTGACGGATTAAATTAACACCATTAAGCCCAGGCATACTCATATCGGTAATTAGAAGGTCGGGAGTTACGGTCGCCATAAGCCGTAGCGCTTCCGCTCCGCTAACGGCAGTACCACTGATGATAAATCCTTCCGCTTCCCAAGCAATCAGTTGTTTAAGATTGGTATGATAAAACACGTCATCATCAACGATGATCGTCTTTAACATCTCCTACCCCCCTTTACCTGATAATCGGCAAGGTAATCTCCACCATGGTAAAATGGTGGAGATTACTTTCCAGACGCAAACCATATTTATCCCCAAAAAAAAGCTTGATCCGCTCCTGGACATTTTTGATCCCGATCCCAGAAAAACGATTAGCTGAGCCATTCTTCGCTTCGAGGATCGTAGCGATCGCCTCTTTGGACATGCCAATGCCATCATCAATAATGGTCATAATTAGTTTATCTTCATACAAATAACCTTTGACTTCGATTTCCCCTTGCCCCTTTTTTGGTCCAATGCCATGAATAATCGCATTCTCCAGGATCGGTTGGAGTAAGAACTTTGGTAACTTGCAATCAAGAATCTCTTCTTCCAGAGCAAAATTCACCTGGAACTTCTGATAGTATCTATACTCTTGTATGTTTAGATAATTGCGTAAGTAATCAAGCTCTTTCCGCACCGTAATTAATTCATCATCTTTACCCATACTGACATGAAGCAACTGGATGATCGAGGCAAGTAAAGACTCTAAATTTTGCGCGTTTTGGGCGGTGGCCAGTAGGCGCGCGGTGTTAAGTACATTTGATAAAAAATGGGGGTTGATCTGGGCTTGCAAAGCCTTAAGTTCCGCTTTGCGCTTTTGGCTTTCCTTCTGCTTAACATCTTCCATTAACCCTTCAATCTCTTTCACCATGGAGTTAAAATGGTGGGTTACAACTGCGATCTCATCTTTACTGTCATCCGGAATGTTAAACGAGAGATTACCCTGTTTTACCTTATTCATTGCCTTGATTAAATTATGTAAAGGGGCGACGATACTCTTAGTGAAGAAGATGGATAAAAAAACGGCTAGGAAAAAGCAACCCAAACCCAAGAGGATAATCCTCCTTCGGATGAAGGCGGCTTCGAAGTTAAGATAGGAATAAGGAATGGTAGAGACCACATACCAATCGGCCCTTTCTAAAGGGGAATAAGCGACTAAATAAGGATTGTGGTTTATATCCATTGTAAAAACGGTTGATCCGGCCTTTTTATGCTCGAGCAGGCGTCTAATCAGCGTCTCTTCCATAAAAGCTTTTTTAAAAGGAATGGCGGTAGTCCGACTGGAAACGACCATTCCGTGTTCATCGATGATGAAGATATCGGCGCCTGTTCCTAAATCGATCTCCTGGTAGATCTCGGCAAAAAAACGCTCATTGGTACGAATCAGGACCGCACCGATATCCTCTCCTTCAAATAAACTTTTAATCGAGCGCCCCACAATTAAACCATTACGGTAAGTAATGATTCGTTCCACAATATGCTCTTCATCTTCCCAACTTGCCGCTTCCCATACGACGCCCCCATTTTCCCTTTTGATCTCGGATAAAAGCTGGTTCTGGAAACTAGCGGTAAAATTAAGTTTTAAACCTTCATCGCCATAAGCAATAATCTTCTCATTCTCAGCCGTAAACAAGAGCACATCCGAAACATCATGCAAGAAGGAGAATTTTTTGACCAACGTATCACGGATTGCGTATTGTGCATCTATTTTCTCCCATTCAGTTAAGGTTCGATAATTTTCCAGCAGCTCTTGGACCCGTTCCGAAAAACCGATCTCAATGGTGTCATATTCCAATCTTTTCATTTCTACTTGAATATTGCGGGCCACTTGGTTAACTACTTGCCGGGAATAGGTGTTGATCTTGTTCTGCAACGCCTGGGTTGACTGCTGACTGGCAAAATAACTGGTAATCGCCATCGGTAGCAGCGCCAGGAGTAAAAAGAGTAAGACCATACGGGTTTGAATCTTCGTATTTCGAATCCGCCATACGGTTTTACCTTTCGTGGTTAGATTGCTTTGCGCCATCGTTTCCCTTCCCTTCCCGCAAAAACCACCCGTTATTCTTTAACCGCTCCCACTGTTAAGCCAGAGATAAAGGCTTTTTGGTTAAGGATAAAAAGTATAACAATTGGTAGGACGGAGAGTACAGCCCCTGACATCAGTAGATCATAGTTATTACCATAAGGAGCGATTAGCGAGGACAATCCGATCGGAAGCGTCATGTGTTCATTGGAACGGAGGGCAATCAATGGCCAAACCAAGTTATTCCAACTGAACATGGCCTGGAGAATAATTATTGCACCAAAGGCTGGTTTCATTAACGGCATCATAATTTTAAAGAAGATACCATATTCGGAACACCCGTCGATTCTCCCCGCATCAAGAAGATCTCTAGGTAAGCCCAGCGCAAACTGGCGGAAGAAAAAAACGGCAAACGGGGGAACCGCAAAGGGTAAAATCACTCCAGCGTAGGTATCGATAATCCGCAAGCGAACGGTCAGCTCATACAAGGGGAGCATCATAATTTCAATCGGCACCATCATCACCACCAGCACGGCAATGAAGAGGATGTTTCTCCCCGGAAAACGATATATTGCTAGCCCATAACCGACTAGCGCACTTAAAAAGACAGCGACGGAAGTTTGAAGCAAAGTGATTAATACACTATTTTTATACCAATGCAGGTATATTCCTTCTTTCCCGGTAAATAGCAGGCCATAATTCTTCCATGACATAATATCGGGTTGCACCTTTAAGTTGATTCCATATCTAATCAATTCCGAACCGGGTTTAAAAGAAGCAACCAACATAAAGTAGAAGGGAATCAACGCAAAAACACTAAAGATCAGTAGCGTCAGGAAAATTGCCCATTTTGTCCACACCTTTTTTCGAGGCTTTTTTTGTTCGATTCTAATTAAAGATTCCATTTGGTAAGCCATGCTAATTCCCCTCTTTCTTAAAGAATCCCATAAACGCCAATTGAATCAGATTAATCAGCATAACGATAAATAGTAAGGTGATCCCAATTGCGGCCGCAAAACCCATATTAAAATCATTAAATCCCATTTGGTAGAGGTAAGAGACGATCGTCATCCCAATATCGCCCGGAGTATGTGTTTGCCAAAAGGCAAAGCTCTCCGCGAACATTGAATAACCACCATGAATACTAATGGTAACGACATAGATAATTACTGGCTTCAAGCTTGGAAGCGTAATCCGGAAAAAACGGTTCCAGGCATTCGCGCCGTCGATCGCCGCTGCCTCGTATATTTCTTGGGGAATCGCTTGGAGACCTGACAAAAAATAGATAATATTTACCCCCAGCCAGCGCCAAGTACAAAGCACCACCAGGGCCAACATGGCTGGACCTCTCTCCTGTAACCAAACTCGGGGTTTCATTCCAAAAAAACCAACGAGCGTATTCACCAAAGTAGTTGGTTGTTCCCCAAAAGAATAACGGAAAAAGATCCCGGCAACGATTACCGAGGTTAAGGCGGGCATAAATAAGGCGCTTTTGAAGAAATTCTTTCCCTTCGTGGTCGGATTGTTCAGGAAAACTGCAAGAATAATTGGCAAAGGAATTAGAACCATTATTGTCCAAAAAGTATAGCTGGACGTTGTCTTTAAAGCATTAAAAAAATGTGGGTTTAGCAACCGTCGGTAATTATTAAATCCGATATACTCCACATCATTAAAGCCGTAGATCTGTTGGGTACTCATGATGATGGTCTTGATAAAGGGATAAACATAGCAAACCAGAAAAAATAGGATGAACGGCGCCACAAAAACATAGGGAGCAGTCTTGGGCGAAGTGAAAAAGGAAAGTAATGAAGCTTTTTTCTTTTTGTTCATACCAGCTGACCTGCCTTTTGTTAAATTAAGGAATTATAGATTAATAGATACAAAATCCGATAGAAAGGCCGTAGAAATTCAATTACTCGTGCAATTTCTTCTACGGCCTTTTCTCGATCAGAGGAACAATTCCCCTTTTACTGTCGCAGCTCTTTCGCCGCTTCCTTTAGCGCTTCTTCTGGAGTCTGACTTAATTCCCGGAGGGCCTTGAAGCACACATTTTTCTTTAACAAATCAATCGCTAAGGGGTATTTATCCGTAATTACTGTCGGATTAATCTCGTCTTTGATCTCCAGCAGCATCGTAAAGATGTCTTTTCCAAAGTAATCGGTATACATATTATCCTCCCGCATCTCAGGAGCATCCCAGACATCCCAGCGCAGAGGATCAAACCCTAAAAGCGTCCAGGTTTTTATTGCCCCTTCCCTGGATATTTTGGCCGCCTCTAAAAAGCGGACAGCTAAATCTTGATGTTTAGTTTGCTTCGTAACCACCGTTCCGGTTCCACCCATGCCCGCCGAACGGTCTCCACCCGGTTTCCAGACCGGTAACGGCCGAATGATAATATTTCCCTTTAGATCAGGCATGTACTGGACAAAGCGTCCCATAAACCACAAGGGCATCATCAAAGAGGCGGCGCCGCCTTGGTTCATAAACGCCCAGTACTCTTCCGCATGATGAAATCCACCTGGTGCTGGAACGGCAATTTCATGTTTATAGATCATATCTTTAATAAAAGTAAGTACCTTCGTGTTATCCGCATTATCGAGGATAACGTCGCCATTAGGTTTGAAAATATCCGTGCCATATTGGCTGAGCATCGGATAGAATGTCCAGTGTTCAGTGACTTCCACTGTGGTCATTGGCTTACCGGTAGCAGCAACCACTTTCTTCCCGGCTTCTACATAATCATCCCAAGTTATAATCTGATCGACATTTACTCCCGCCTGATCCAAATATTCTTTATTATAGAACATCACAGTAGCGCCAACATGGTAATCGATCCCATAATACTTTCCATCTTTAGCATAATTATCAAATCTGGCCTTAATCAGTTTATCCATAATCGGCTCAATGATCTTATTCAACGGTACTAATTGTGGATTTCTCCCCTTAAGATAGTTGGCGAATTTACTAATCTCGATATCCGCTAAATCAGGTGCACCTACCCCGGACTGTAACGAAATAAGCAGTTTGTTGTGCATTTGATCAAAGGGATAAACCTCAGTTTTGAGTTGGATTTGTTGCTTTGGATTGTTCTTATTCCAGGTTTCAACCGCATCATCCATAAAAGTCTTATGTAATTCCTGGAAGGTCCAGAAGGTAAGTGTGGTCGGCCCAGCGGCAAACCCTGGCAAGACCATACTTGTCAGTAATAAGGTAACTAACAGTGCTAGAATAACCTTTCTCATCAAGAATCACCCTCCTCAAATATTACTAATTACATTATTAAATAATTTGCTCAAAATGGCACTCCACAATTTTTACCTTTAGCTACAAATTTGTTACACTGTTTTTACCTGATTATTTTCTAACCATCATGAAGTACATTTACGCCTATTGTAAAAAAAACTTCCTACCCACGGTATAAATCCTTCCGGGATTTTCGGAAGGGATTATCCATCCGACCGAAATTTCTTTAGATACTCCGCTGCCGAACGATTCATTTCGTCTCCTCCGCTATCTTTTGGCCGGTAAAGACCCGCACCGATTTTCTTTTTTAAGCAATTTTAAAACATCATTCATCCTACTACTACCTCCTGATCAAAGATGGAAAATTATCAAAGCAGGCTCTTTCAGGAAACCACCGAAACCTTCGGAATAGATGACCTCGCCGGTACCCGTCACCCACAGGGCTTCGACGCCGTCAATACCTTCGACAAACTTCTCACCCATTTCAAGGGGCATATTGAAGAGGGCTGTCGACAGCGCGTCGGCAATACCGGAATCGCGACAGATTACTGTAATGCTCGTAAAATATGGTGGGGGCATCAGGGTGCTTGGATCGATGATATGGTGGTACCTTGTTCCGTCGACGGTGTAATACCGCTCATAAGAGCCACTAGACACTACGGAATATCCTGAGATCAGTACGTTGCATAGCTCGGTATCCGGGCTTTCCTTATCCGGGTTTTTGATGCCAATATTCCAGGGCTCCATCCCGTTTTTGCCCGGCTTGCCGCCAATGGCGCGAATATTCCCGCCTACACTGAGCAGAAGGGAAGAAACGCCTTCGCCTTCAAGATACTGGGCTGTCTGCTCCACGGCATAGCCTTTGGCGATCGCCCCTACGTCAAGGCTGATCCCGGGGTCTGAAAGGTAAACCGTTGAGGCTTCTTGGTCGATGATCATTCCTTCGATGTCAATATACCCAGCCGCAACTTCCAGCAGCTGTTTCGGAGGAACTTCAGCGCCAAGCGGGTCGGAGATCCCGTTTTCCCTGTAATCGTGCCAAATCCGGAGCACCGAGCCGAAAGCGATATTTGTCTTGCCGTCAGTCACGTAATACTGCTCTTTGGCAAAAAGCAGCATCGCGATCAGCTCCTCGTCGACCTTAACTGGAGCTATGCCGGCATTATCATTGATGGTTTTGATATTGTTAAGGCCCGCGTAGCTGTTATAGATATCGAACAGCCTGTGATATTCCATTAGCTTGTCCTTGATCCGTCCGGCGAGGACGGTAAACTCCTCCTTGTTTTCCGCATAGCCCACGATCGTGGTCACGGTATCGAAGAGTGATAAAAACTCGGCCTGGTATCTTATGCGCTTCTTCGCGCATCCGGATCCGACCACCAGCAAAAGGGCGAGCAAAGGGATAATAAGTCGTTTCATTTTACATTTTCCTTTTGTATACTGAAATGAATTTGGCGCAGGCATTAAAAAAAGCTGCCTCGAATCTTTCACGGACCGAAGCAGCTCCCATTATTCGTTATCGTCCTGTGGCTTCAGCGAGAATGGCTTGGAAGTCATCAATGCCGATTGTCACCGACGCTCGAAGATCGCTACCGGTTGGGCGCCCTTGCTCGTCCACGGCAATGTCGGCCACCTCGGAGGGGGTCTTGCCGGTTACATATTTAGCGAAGACCGCCGCCTGTTCATACCATTCCTTCCCGATTTTAGAGGCTCTTTTCATGCCGTAGGCTTCACCAAGCTCATTCTTGGACTTGATCGCGGCATTCAGGTCGGAAGTGATCTTGCCGGACGCATCGAAATTAACTTGGCCCTGACTGGCGTCAATGACACAGCTGGTGATCTTTCCTTTGGAATCTTGGGTAATGGCCATATAGGTGGAATACGCCTCAGCTAGGCCCGACTTTTCACCGGCGTTGACCGAGTGCGCCATATTGGTCACTATCCCCAGGCCCAGCTTGTCGGAGGACGATGCGCCAAGCTCCTGAGCCAGCGCAACAGCCTTTTCGATCGCTTCGATATATCCGCCGATCGACATGGTTACCGAGCTTTTCAGATCAGAGCCGGTAGGATGCATGCTTTCATCCACGGCGATGGCCTTTACCTGTTCAACCGTCTTGCCTTCCACATATTTGGCAAGCGCCGCCGCCTGCTCATTCCATTCCTTTCCGATTTTAGAGGCTTTGTTCATTCCGTAGCTTTCGCCAAGCTCGTTCTTGGTTGGAAACAAGTTATCCAGCGGAGTAGTAAGTTGACCGGACGTGTTAAAGTTGATCTTACTCTGGACCGAATCAATAACGCATTTGACGATCTTACCGCCGCCGTCAACCGTAACCGCTACAACCGTCGAATCGATTTGCGCAAGTCCCGGGTTGGCACCGGCATCGGTGGACTTGTTCACCGCCGCGATCACTGCCAGGCCGGTCTTCACCCGATCCGATTTAGCCCCGCCGCAGCCGACCAGTAACACAGAGACTAGTACCAGTAGTAGTATCAATATTACCACAGTTAAATTTTTCATTTTTTTACCTCCTTAAAATCATCATCAACTTTTTATGTTCGGATCAATCCCGTTTCCGTCTGACCCCTATCACCGCCTCTCATTCAATGATCAAGTCCGGACCTTCGTGATCTTGGTCATCCGCAATAATCTTCAACAGTATCCTGTTGGGAAGGCATGCAGCGAACTGGCCGGCAATCGTAAGCCTACCCGAACGGATACAGACTTTGTCGGGACAGTCGGACTCGCTAAAAGCAATGCTTCCGTCGGCATAAAGCTGAAAAACCACCTCTGGCTTGCCGGGTATGGAGAACAAACCTGCTTTGGCAGTTGAGAGTTCTATCCTATAAACCAGCGTGGAATCATGGTAGATCTCGGCATATGCCCCTTTTTCCGCAAAAATAAACTTGTTAAGCAGCCAGAACACCAGCGCTAAAACAGCAATGATCGCGATTATGATTAGATCCGTCTTACGCGCATATTTCATCGGGGACCCCAACCTGGCAGAAAGCTTCCCCCAAAAATCAATAGGGTGTGAAGGATGATCACGATTAGGAAGTTTTTGATCGAGACGATGAAAGTCTCTTCCTTGACCTGCTTTTTAAAAAACAGATTTATATTTTTCTGGACCGGGATCAGCGAGATCAGCAGGATCAGACTGAGAGGCGAAAGGAACCCAGCCGCAACCATCACGATCACCGAGAGATAGGCCGTGTAATACAGCGCGGCGAAAAGCCACAATGCTCTTTTTCCCAGGTAATAGGCAAGCGTGTACCTGTTTACTGCCACATCACGCTTAACATCGCATATATTGTTGGCCAGCATAATATTGGCGGTGAGACAGAACGGAACAACGGACAGCAAAAGGAGTCCGGCAACGGATCTGATATCCAAAATTACGGACAGCATTCCGCCTTCGAGAGCATACGAAAAAAGCCCACCTTCTGGAACATTTATATAGATCAGGATCGCCGGGATCACCACTCCGTAAAAGAAACCGGAGACTAGTTCACCATAGGGCCCGTGGGAGATGGGGACCGGGCCGTAGGAATAGATGACACCGAAAAAGAAGCACAGGACGCCTAGGAGTAAAACCAGCGGATCGGTCAGATAAACAAGAACGAGTCCCAAACTGACACTGATCGCAAACAAGAGAAACAAGATCGCCATAGCCATATGCCGACCAAACTGGAGAGTCTGGTGGTTTTTTTTGGTATCGTTATAATTATTGATCGTCGTTGCGGTAAGGTCGAAGCAGAACATGCCAAGGAAAAACACCGCTGTCTTCAGCGGATCAATCTCATAACCTGACAAATGGAGATAGGCAACCCCCATGAGAAACGGGAAGACGCTAGTGATTTTGGTTTTGATCTCGACATAGTTCAGCGTCCTCTTTACAACATCCAGCCCAGTCCATTCCTGGTGCCGATTCTTCGTTACAGTCTCCATCGAAGTCGTTTCCTTTCGAGGCGTTATCTACAGAGCAGCAGCCTTGTCCAGCAGCAGCTCAAGCCGGGTCCTTTTATTTTCAGCTTCCAGTACGGAGATAAGTTTTTTCGCCGTAGACCAGTGTTCCCCGATCTTAGACCGGGTATATTCGATCCCACCCGCCGCCAAAACAGCCGTCTTCAGCTCCTGCTCGGCTAGGCCGTTTTTAATTTTACCACGGAGTGTTTTGTCGGCTCGCAACGCATAAATTAGCGGCAACGTCATTACCCCGTGACGGCAATCAGTAAGCACAGGCTTTTTTGCCTTTTTTTGTGAAGAGATGAAGTCTAAGCAGTCGTCGGCAAGCTGAAAGATCATTCCGACTTGTTTGCCGATTTCAATATAAAGATCTCCCGCTTCCGGCGGCTCATCGGAAAGCAGGAAGCCAGCGTGGAAGGATGCCTGAAACAACGCGGCCGTTTTCCCGGAGATGATCCGGAAATACTCGCCCTCGGTAAGGTCAAGATTCCCAGTGTTACTAAATTCTCCGATCTCACCGAGGCAGATTTCCGTAAAGTACGAGGGCAGGACAACGCCAGGCTTATCCCCATCCGTTTCCTGGGGCGGGATTGAGGAAGCAAGGTCAAAGGCAAGGCAGAACAGATAGTCTCCACAAAGAACAGCAATCTTTTGACCAAATTTTATATGCAAAGTGTCGATGCCCCGCCGTAGATCGGCGTCGTCGATGATGTCGTCATGAACAAGCGTCGCCAGATGCAGCAGCTCGATCGCGGCGGCGGCCTTCACCGCACTATGGCTAACTAGGCCGTCACCGCCCATGGCGCAGGTGAGTAAAGCCCGGGCGCGTATACCTTTCCCGGTTGCCCTGGCCAGATGCGAAGTCTGGCGCCTGATCAACGGTGGAGCGTTTTTTAGGAGCTTTTCAACCTCAAGCTCCGTTAGACGCTGGGCTTCGTCGTATTCAAGCCTTTCCGTAGCAAGAGCGGGTGCACTATTAGATGCCAAATTTGATTTGTTAATCATGATAGATATATAACCGCCTTACCCAACCCAACCGCTTCCAGCCTTTTTTAAGGAGCGGGGTAGTATAATAGTCAAGACCGAAGATGCTGCCTGCGCCCCAGAGCATGACTATGGCTGCAAAGAACATCCAGCCGCTCGACAGGTAGAGGCCTGTGGTCGTAACGAACATGGCGAGCAGTATGATCGAGAGCGCGCTAGATGGTGCCGTGAAGAGTCCCCCGATTAGCGCAAGCCCGATCAGGATCTCAGCGGTGACAATGAAGATCTGCATCGCCATCTGCACCCAGTCGTAAGGCATAATGAAGGTGTTTATAAACCAGTTCATAACGGGAAAATCCAACTTGAAGGCGTAGTCGGCGATGGTGGACTCCGTTAGCGACCTGCCACTGACGAAGATCATTCTGAAAATACCAAGGATATCCCAGTTCATAAGTACAGTTCCGGCTGAAGCGACGGCTTCGGGCGCTGCTCCGGTAGCAGCGGTCAAGGCGTCGGCTACCGAGGTAACTGCTCCAGTCGCCGCAGTCACTGCATCGGCCACCGAGGTTGCTACTCCGCTGGCTGCAGTGACCGTATCCGATACGGAAACGGTGGCATTCGTCGCTGCGCTAATACCGTCAGCGGTGTTACCCAGCAGGGAATCGAACCAAGCGTTTGCTCCACCGAAAAAGCCCTTAAGCTTAGGGGAAACGAACCAGCCATCCACTATTTTCATGATGCCCTCGAATACCCAGACGGCGCCCAGCCAAAGGCGGAGCGGAACCAGGAGGAAGCTGGGCGTCCGGTTGCTGAAATGCCCTCCGACAAAGCTTCGTTTATTGCGGATCGTGAAAAATTCATGTTTGAGATAGCTAAATACCTTGTTCCAGCCCAGCACCTGGATAAAATAGATGATATTTATAAAGTGTTTCGTAAACATTGCCAGAAAAGATGGGAGGTTTACCATTAACCCGGGCAAACCTACCCTGGCAACCGCATATCGCCCACCAAGGCTTACCATGACTCCGTGGAATTTAGGTTTATACTCTTTGAGTTTGCCTTTACCTGTTATGGAAACATATATATTGTGCGCCACAGTATCAGCACTTTGCTCGCAGTTTTCCACCATTTGCGGCACCGGCACAGACTCGCCCTCAGGAATGTAATGGATGTTGTCACCCGCAACATACAAGTTTTCGTCATCGATACACCGAAGGTATTTGTCTGTATTCAGCCTGCCCCGACCATCGCAAGTTAGAGTCTCCCCGACCTTGACGGTCACATGAGCGGATTCGATGCCGCACACCCAGATCACCGTACCGGTGGCCTGCCGGTTTACCTTTTCTTCAGACTTTAGACTGATGTAATCGGTGCCGATCTCAACAACCTGGGTGTTAAGGAGCATACTCACGCCCATCTTCTCCAGACGACGCTGGATTTTTGCCGATAGCTTTTCCGGAAGATTCGAGACAACGCGGGCAAGGAGGTCTACATTAAATAAAGATACTTCTTTCCGGTCAATCTCGAACCTGTCGCATAAATTCGGCACGTATTCGGCAAGCTCGCCCGCCATTTCGACTCCTGTCAAACCGGCACCGACGACATGGAAGGTAAGCAGTCGGCGTCTTTCAAGCTCATCGGTTTCCAAAGCGGCTTGTCGAAAGCGGTTGAGGATGCGCTCCCTAAGCCTAATGGCGTCTTCGTAAGACCATAAGGGCAGCGAATGCTCCTCCGCTCCCGGGGTACAAAAATAGGTCGGGCGCGAACCCGCCGCCATCACCAGATAGTCGTATTCATAAGATCCGTTTCTGCCGAGGACAGTTTTTTTATCGAAATCAACGGATTCGACAACGTCCTGGACGAATTGGATCCTTCTACCCGCAAAAACCTTCCGGAAGCTTATTCTGATGCTATCCTCTTCGACCCGTCCTGCAGCGACTTCATGCAGCTCCGTAAGCATTGTATGAAAAGGGTTTTTATCAAGAAGAATAACCGATGCATCAGCGTCTTTTTTAAATTTTTTGGCAAGTCTCTTTGCTGTAAGGATACCGGCGTAGCCTCCGCCAATAATCACTATTCTATTCACTATCTTTCATCCCCTTTGCTACTTAGAAAATAGCCCATGTTGTTCACTTAGCAAGGAAGAGTAGTCGGCGTGAACAACTCAAATTATAGCG
>ENA-UOOK01000759-UOOK01000759.1-fermentation-metagenome-genome-assembly--contig:-NODE-759-length-43077-cov-5.535122_pt1 | contig 43077 bp, 40 predicted proteins | sample MGYA00245777_ERZ724023 | MGnify/ENA primary metagenome ERZ724023 (study PRJEB28704, sample SAMN03018312) | fermentation metagenome | biome: anthropogenic terrestrial biome; feature: soil; material...
TTTTCCCTCGGCTGATTGCCCATGAAACCCAGGGTCGTTTTGCTTTTGTCGCCGCCGAGTTTATCTCCGGAAAAACCTTAAACACTTTTCTGGCCCAACGCTCCCCCTTACCCAGATCCCAAGAGGCTTTTCTCCTCAACCAACTCGCCCGGATCCTAGAAATCTTACAAACTAACAAGGTTATCCACCGGGATATTCGTCCGCAAAACCTGATGGTCCGCCCAAAAATAGGAAAACCATTCTTAGTTTTGATCGATTTCGCCTTTGCCGTCGGCCTGCCGCCTAATCCCCTTCCCGAACTCGCTTTCCTCTTAAACCGCCCCAAGCTACTCCAGCGTTTAGGAAGCCGTTACCGCGCCGCCGCCGACCACTGGGATGACGCCTATTCGATGCATCAAATCGCCCAAGAGGTAGCAGGGAATTACAAATGCAAATATCCGCAGATCTGGCAGTCGCTCAACGGATCCATCGGGGAACTTACTTTTTCCTGCCCAAATCCGTAATAAATATCATCTCTAAGACGGTGGAATAGTAAAAATCTCCTTAATCCATAATAGTAAGGAATGGGAAGTTCAGATAAAGAATGGAGGGGTTTTGCTGAATGAAACGTTGGTGGTGATCGTCCGTGGCTTAATCGGCTTTTTTAGTCTCCTGATCTTCGCCCGCCTGATCGGAAAACAACAGGTTAGCCAATTAACCTTTTTTGATTACGTTTTCGGGATCACCATTGGTTCAATCGCCGCCAGCCTGACCACCGACTTAACGAGTAGGGCGTGGCTCCATTGGGTAGGCCTCATCACTTGGACGGTGGTTGTCCTTTTGGTAGAAGTAATCACTTTAAAATCTAGGCCGCTGGCGATGATGGTCGACGGTGAACCGGTGATCCTGATTATGAATGGACACATTATGGAAAAGGCGATGAAACAGGCCCGCTTCCTCCTTAGTGATCTTTTGGGAGAACTCCGAAAAAAGAATATCTTTGATCTTGCGGAAGTGGAATTTGCCGTTTTGGAAACCAGCGGGCAGCTTTCGGTCCTGAAAAAATCCCAGTATCAACCGGTTACCCCCCATGACCTCAACCTCCCGACCACCTATAAGGGGATGAGTACGGAATTAATTTATGATGGTAAAATTGTCGAGCAAAACCTTACTGATCTTAAGCTGGACCACCAGTGGCTGACAGCTGAACTTGAAAAACAGGGCATCAAGGACCCGGCAGAAGTATTTGTCGCTTTACTAAACACCCAGGGCGAATTATTTGTCGACCGCTACCGGGATCAGGTTCCGCAGCCGGTTGATGTTAGCGATTATCCGGGACCAAATTAGGGAGGCTTTAGATGCGTAGATTTCTGTTTTACCTGGTACCAACGGCAATCTTAGTGCTAGCGGTCGCCGTTATGCTCAGCGCCGATTGGCTGAAAAAACCGCGTTCCCAGGCTGAAGATGTCGGCTATTACCTCGTTCAGCTTGACGGTGACCTGAAAGAACAAAGTTGGACGGAAGCCGTCGCTAACCTGGAAAAGTTAAAAACAGCCTGGTTCACCATGCTTCCGCGCTTACAATTCAGTATCGAACGGGATGAAGCCGTTGAGATCAACCTGAATCTGGCTCGCCTCCGGGGTTTAATCAATGGTCGGAGTCAAGCCGCCGCCCTGGCCGAACTAAACGAAATCCGCACCCGCTGGCATAACCTGACACAATAAAGTCGCACCGGAACCGGCGCGACCCTATTCTTTCTTTTCTAACTTTTAAACGCATGCTATTACGCATTATCCTGAACCGCCGTGACGTCGTAGCCTAGATCTTCAACGGCGTTTTTCAGTTGATCGGCGGACACCGTTTCGTCGGCCTCGACCGTCGCTTTCTTTCGAGTGAGATCAACCATTACCGACCGCACGCCAGCAACTTGCTTGAGGGCGGATTCCACATGCTCGACACAATGCTGGCAACTCATCCCCTCGATTAAAAGCTCTTTTTTCATCTTAACCCTTCCTTTCGCCCCTATTCTCTCCGTCTCCGCGATCTTTAAACGCGAGACCCTTTATTCTGTAACCCTTGGGCCTTTCTCTTCGCAAGACTGCTTTTTTGCCTTTCTTTTTTCGCAAAAAGGGACGCTCCCGCGCGGCGCTCCATTGATGCAAACGGTCGATGATCCGGTCTTTGGTAAAATAACCGATCAGGAAGAGCAGGATCGCCCCGCCCATTAAAATGATGACGGTCAAATAATCCTCTTCTTGGAGGTTAGTACCAATGTAAACAGAACCAATCAGCGCGGGGAGCCGCGCTCCGGTCGCAATCAGGAAGAATTTCAAGGGCGGCACAGCGGTTAATCCGGCGGCATAAGTAAAAAGATCCTTCGGGAGGCCGGGGAGGAGAAAGAGCAGAAAGACAACGGCTTCAAACTTTTTGTTCCGCAGCAAGGACTGGAACTTGTTGAATTTAGCTTGGGGGATCAAGGCTTTTAGAACCGGATAGCCCAGGAGACGGGCGCTATAAAAGGCCAGGACCGAACCGATCAAGAGACCAACTACCAGGTAGAGGGTTCCGAGCCACAAACCGTAAATATAGCCTCCGGCAATCTGAACCACTTCCCCGGGGATCACGGAAATTAACACTTGTAAAACCTGAAAGGCAATAAAGATTAATACCCCGGTCTTCCCATCGGATTGGATCAGCGCCCGGAATTGCTCCGGTTCACTCACCAGTTCGGTGATGATCGGCGCATAGTTGACGGTGAAATAAGCAATCAGGATAACAAAGGCGAGGAGTAATAAAAGATTGACCGCCGAAAGTTTGTAACCACCAAAGTAGATCGTCGCTTCCCCCTTACCACCAAGATTTCTTCTTTACCATTACTTAATAATCTTGTCCATTTTATCATAGAAGCAGGTGCATATCCAACAGGCTAATAGTTTTTGGGGATTCTTTTGCTTTCGTTCATACTTTCTTCATAAATTCACGTTAAGATCAATTAATAGAAAGAAGCTTCTTTCCAGGACCATTAAGAAAGGGGAATGTAAATGCAGAAAAAAACATTAATCGTGGGTTTGAGTATAGTCTTAACCATCATGACCGCCGCCAGCGCACTGGCTGGTGGGTGGGGGATGGGGTTCGGGGGCGGTATGGGCGGTGGCCTTGGATCTAATTGCAGATTGGGTGGAGGAGCGCAAGGAAGGGGACTTAGCCGCCTGGATCTGGATCTTTCGCCGGAACAAGCAGAAAAGCTACTGACGATCCAACAAGAACTGACAAAAGACACTTTAGAACTTCGTCAACAACTACAGCGTCTTAACTTGGAATTGCGTCAACTCTGGGCGGCTAAGGCTCCGGACCAAGACGCCATCAATCAAAAACTAGCGGCAATGACTCCCCTCCGCCTCGAACTGAATAACAAAATCCAGCAAGCGCAAAAGCAGATTGAAAGCACCCTCACTCCCGAGCAGCTGGCGAAGTATAAGGAGTTCCAACAAGTTACCCGAGGTCAATGTGGCCGTTCCCGCCGAGGAAGGTAGTCGCGAGACAGTCCAAAGTCGCCCCTTAGCCAGCAGTGCGTACCTTGTGAAGCTCATATGTGCCTTGACAAGCCAAAAGGGGGAAGCAACTCGCTTCTCCCCTTATTTTTCAGCAGCAATCAGGCTTTCTACGTTGTCCTTTGATTTTTTGCTCTAGACAGAACCCCTATTGCTTCTTTACAATAAAAGAGGGGGGAAGAGGATGGGAAAACCACGCATTTTAATCTGTGATGATGAAGAAAAAGTAGTGCAGCTAATCCAAGCCTACTTACATCGGGAAGGTTACGAGACAGAGGCCGCCTATACCGGACGCCAATGTTTAGAACAGGTTAGTAAATTCCAACCGGACCTGCTGATTCTGGATATCATGATCCCGGATGGTGACGGTTTCTTTGTTTGTCAGGAGATCCGGAAAGATAGCAACCTCCCCATTATTATGCTAACTGCCCGGGGTGAAGAGAGTGACCGGGTGTTAGGCCTGGAGATCGGTGCCGATGATTACGTGATCAAACCCTTCAGTCCCCGAGAAGTAACTGCCCGGGTCAAAGCCACTCTCCGCCGCCGGGAATGGGATTCCAGCACCAAGTCGGAACGCCTAAGCTACGGAGACTTGGTGCTGGATAAAAAGCAGCGACGGGTCTTCGTCGCTGAGCAGGAAGTTCCTTTAACCCCCAAAGAGTTTGACCTATTAACGCTCATGGCAGCCAGTCCTTCCCGGGTGTTTAGCCGGGACTTACTATACGAACTTGTTTGGGGTTACGACGCCTTAGGCGATGTCCGCACCGTCGATGTTCATCTGACCCGCTTACGTAGTAAAATAGAAGAAAGCAGCAACTACCGGTATTTACACACCGTCTGGGGAATCGGTTATCGGTTTGAGGAAAAGCAGAAATGATCAGCAAAATCGGACTAAAGCTAACCGCCTCTTACATCCTGGTCATCGTGGTCGCCACCCTCATCCTGGGACTCCTCTTCGCCGGAACCGCCCGCCGGTTTTTATTCGAAGAGAAGCAACGGGAGTTAGTACACAAAGGCGAACAACTTGGACAGACCGTAATCGACTTCTTTAACGGAGAAATGCCCGCCTCCACCGTAGAAAAAATCCTCGAAGTCACCGGCCAGCATTTAGAGGCCAAAATTATGGTCCTGGACCCAATGGGGCGGAGGTTGGCGGTAACACCCGGTCTTGGACGACGGGGAGCGCAGCTTTCCCGTGCCGATTTTGCCCGAGTGATCAGCGGAGAAACCATTGTCCGGCGCGGTTATGATGCCATCTTGGAACTGGATGCAATCTTTGTGGGGACCCCGGTCCATACCAAGCACGGCCAAATCACCGGCGCAGTTTTTTTAATTGCGCCCCTAACCGTTATGGGCGGGTTAATCAGCGGCCTGTGGCGTCTAGGCGCTTTCGCCGCCCTGATCGGAGTCGCTTTCGCTCTGCTGCTTGCCCTCTACCTTTCCCGGACCATCTCTGCTCCGATTTTAAAATTAAAAGCAGCAGCAGCCGCCATGGCGCAAGGTAACTTTAAGGTCCGCGTCCCTTCCGGTTCCGATGAAATAGGTGCCTTGGCTACGGCGTTCAACCTTATGGCCGCTGAATTGGGAAAAGTTGAAAAGCTGCGGAAACAACTAAGCGCCGACCTGGCTCACGAACTACGAGCCCCACTAACCATCATTCAGGGCCAAACCGAGGCGCTTTTGGATGGCGTGATCGAAAAAGAAGCTGAAAAAGAGAAATTTCTCCGGGATATTCTTGGGGAGACCGTCCGCCTCAGTGAAATGGTCCGGGCTTTACTAGAGATCGCCCATTTGGACCGGGGTGCTAAGGCCCTCAATAAGCAGGTCTTTTCTCTCAAAACTTTGATTGTTTCCTTGGCCGAAAAATATCAGGCCATCGCCCAGGAGAAAAATATAAACCTCACGACCATTCTCCCGCCCACGGATGATTTACTCCTGGTTGAAGCCGATGAAGCCCGCATTGGACAGGTGGTCAGAAATTTCTTGGATAATGCCCTCCGCTACACCCCACCCGGCAAAGAAGTACTAATCCGCCTCCAAGCGCAGGACACCTCCGTCCAGATTGAAATAACTGATCACGGACCTGGCATCCCAGCAGCGGAGCAACCATTGATCTGGGAACGGTTTTATAAAGTAAATAAAGCCCGGACCGCCGGGGAAGGCGGAGTCGGGCTGGGCCTAGCCATCGCCAAGGAGATTATTCAGGCCTCGGGCGGGCAAATCTGGGTTAAGAGCGCCGAAGGAAAAGGCGCCACCTTCGGTTTTTCATTACCACGAACCTCCCCGCCCGCCCCCTTAACCTAAGCTTTTTGCGTTCTGGTTTAGCACGGAAAATAATCGGCATCCAGCTTTTGCCACCGGTAACAACCAACTTCAGAAACCCCGACATTGTGGTCGATCATTAGCTCGACGAGGGTAGCTCCGTCAATTAAGACAATTCTCTTATCAATCGTGGTTACGTACTCCTGGGCCTCTTTCGAAAAACGCGAAGTAGTAATTAGCACCCCTTTTCGCGCCCGCACACCTTCTAAGCTACCAGCAAAAGCCTGCACGATAGGGCGGCCGACCGTGCCCTGCCATCTTTTCGCCTGCAGGTAAATCAGATCAAGTCCCAGTTTATCTTCTTTAATCATCCCATCAAGCCCGCCGTCACCACCTTGCCCAATGACCTCTCCGGCCTCCCGGCGGGAACCGCCGTAACCCATCTTCAGCAAAAGGTCAACGACTAACTGTTCAAAGAACTTGGGAGAACAGCTTTTAATCTTCGTTAAGAGATCATGGGCCAAGTTCCGGCGGATCTCCTGATAGCTCTCCTCCACAACCTCTTCCGGCGTTTTTTCCGTTTCGGCAAACACCACCGCCGGTTTCTCCCCGGGACCACCAGGAACTAAAAACTCCTGGAACTCAGCGTATTGTTGCAAAAAGTCGATATTCACTCGCTCAGAACCACCTATCAAAACTTCCGCCCCTTGCCTCGTCAACCGGAAGCATTCCCGATCACTCTGGGCCAAAAGCCCGGCTTTGTTTAGATAATTAACCGCCCACCGTACCCTGTTTACGAAGACCGCTTCCCGCCCGCTTGGTAACAGCCGATGCTGTTCTTCCGGCGTTAGGTTATAGGCGGCGGCCAGATCCTCGGCGGCGGCCCCGACAGTTTTTTCCCTTCCATCCTTGGCATATTGGAGCAAAGTTGACATTAACCTTTGGTAACCTGGGATACCCATCTTTTCTCCCTCCCGTTCCGGTAGGAAGCCCGCTCCCGACCGCAATCTTTCTTACCAGCATATGACCGCCCTTTAATCGGCGTGATCTGGTTGCTATATATAAAATCAAGCCATAGGCCTCCTAAAATAGGCCCATGGCTTTTTTCTAAGTCCGCTTTAATTAAATTTAACAAGCCAGAACAGCTTTAAATGTCGTCCAACTCCGGATAAACACAAGCCTCCTGCACTTGCGGCTGGTTCCGATTCTCCGTTCGGGATGTAATGAGCCGACTAATGGTGTGGGCCTCCATCAATTCGGCGGGGAAAGGTTTCATCAAGGCCTGCAGCTCGGCAGCGCTTACGCCATCCTGGAGCCAAGTCCGTTCTTCATCCCGCGGCAGAATCACCGGCATGCGTTTTTTGGTATTGTGGATCTTTGCCATCAACGGATTAGCTTCCGTAGTTAATATACTGTAGGTCTTTAAGATCTCACCGGTGGCCGGGTCCACCCACTCCGCCCAGATCCCGGCGAACGAAAAAACCGCTCGCCCTTTGAGCGAAATATAGTAGGGGTACTTCTTCCCGTTAAAGGTTCGCCATTCGTAAAAGCCGTCGGCAGGCACCAAACAGCGACGCTGCCGGATCTCCTGACGGAAAGCGGGCTTTTCCAAAGCGGTCTCTGCCCGAGCGTTTAAGGTCTTACTCCGTATCTCCGCCGCCTGGGCCGGTGTTTTGACCCAGGACGGGATCAATCCCCAGGCTAAGACCTGAAGTCGAGCCGGCTCTGCGTTGGTGAGCACCGGCATCTTTGGGAAGTCAAAACCGGAAACATAATACTTGGGGGCCGAAAGCCCAGCTTCCATCGGCCAATCCAGCCCATCGCCTAGCTGATAGCGGTTGGCTAAACTTTGCGCCGTTTTGCTTAACGCATAAAAGAAACACATGGACTACACCCTCACCTTAATAATATCCTGCCACCGGGTGGTATAACAGGGCGACAGTTTCTCCTGGCGGAGCTTCCACTTTTGTCCTAAGCCCTGAGCCGCCACTTTTAACGTATCCCGGCCGTATTTCCCGTTGATCTCGTCAAGCTTCCGCATCACGGTAGCCTGTTTCTCCCGGTCTACACAGTCGAATAAAGAACCCTGGATCCGGTCTTCCGGGACGATCTCCATCACGATCACGCCGGCTTTTTTGTACCGATATCCCTTTTTATAGATCGCCCGCAGCGCCGCGGAGGTATAGTGGATCAGCTCAATGGTGCTGTTTGTCGGAACCGGCAACTTGCAGACCAGATTTTTAGCGTATTGGGGTTCGTCTTCCTTAAAGCTATTCGTATGCAGGAAGACCATCAGCATCCCGGCACAAGACTGCTGCCGACGGAGCTTCTCCGCGCACCGGGCGGCGTACGTCGCCACCGCCTCTTCAATTGGTTCCAGTGCGGTTTGGTCATGGCCAAAAGAACGGGAAGTACAGATTACTTTCTTCGCCGGTGGAATCAATTCCAGCTCTAAACAGGAAATTCCTGCTAACTCCTTTTTTACCCGCAGTCCGACCACGGTCATTTTCCGTCGGACCCAATCATCATCCAACTGCAGAAAGTCCCCGGCGGTATACACATTGATCGAATTTAAGAGCTTCCTATACTGCCGCCCAATCCCCCAAACCTCGCCGACTTCGAATGTTTCCAAGGCTTCCCCAATCTTTCGCGGAGTATCCAAAACACAAATCCCGTTTTGGCCCGGGATCTTTTTCCCCCGGTGATTAGCGACTTTCGCCAGGACCTTAGTGGGAGCGATCCCCACACTGACCGGAATCCCCACCTGACGTCCGACCGTCTGCCGGATGATCCGGGCGTATTCCTCCCAGTCCACGGTCAAACCAGTTAAGTTCAAAAAGGCTTCGTCGATGGAGTAGACTTCCAATTCCGGCGTGAAGCGGCCCAGGGTATTCATGACGCGGTGGGATAAATCACCATACAAAACGTAATTCGAGGAAAATACCGTCACTTGCTTTTCCGTTAAAAAATCTGCGATTTTAAAGGCCGGCTCCCCCATTTTAATCCCTAATTCCTTGGCTTCGTTGGAACGGGCGATAATACACCCGTCGTTATTACTGAGGACCACCACCGGTCGGCCATTCAGATCCGGCCGGAAAACCCGCTCACACGAAGCATAAAAATTATTACAATCAACCAGCGCAAACATTTAATAAGCCCGCTTTATAATATAGGTGACGATTCCCCACACGGCAAAATCGCTCCCCTCACGAACCATCAGCGGTTTGTAACTTTGGTTGGCTGGCATCAAATAGAGGTTCTCTCCTTCCTTTTTTAGACGCTTTAAAGTGAATTCGCCATCAAGGTAACAGACCGCCAGCGCATCATGGCGGTACGGCAACGCTTTGTCGATCACCAACAGATCCCCATGATCCACGCCCGCCTCGATCATAGAATTCCCCCGGACCGTCCCGTAAAATGTAGAGCTGGGGTTCTTAATCAAAACCTCGTTTAAATCAAGGGCTGCTTCCAAATAATCATCAGCCGGAGAGGGGAAACCGGCTGATATCTTACCTACAGCCGGTAAAGCCAGCCCCAACCTGTGGTTAGGGGGGGAAATTGTAATCTTCATGGTGTCTTGCCCTTCCTTTTTACGAACATGTGTTCGGTTATATATTTATATTATATGCCTTCGCCCACCATTGTCAAGACACCACCATAAAAAAAGAAGGAGGAAGATTCCTCCTTCTGACGCGCTTGCAATCAATATGGTGAAGTGTAAAAGCCCCCATAATGGGGACTTTTACGTAAGAATTAGTGAGGTTAAAAACTATACTTTAATCCTGTCGAATAAGTGTCATTCCATGCAGCTTCAGTAACATCTGAACCTTTCGCCTGCTCAACACTTCTGTAAAAGCCAGTTTGTCCTACCACTGCCCAATTAGAGTCAATGTTATAGGCAAAACCTAGGCCTCCTCTTAAATTATAAAATTTATCGTATGGACTTTCCCAGTCTCCAAAATACATTAAAAAACCAAAATTAGCATAAGCAAAAGGAGATATTTTCCCAATGTTATTAAGATAATAACGGCCCCCCAAAACAAGTTCCATTCCACTTCCACTGGCTTTATTATCAGGATCTTTAGCACTTACTCCCCAAAAATTGATTCCTAAGATACCTTCGAGATTATCACTAAATTCTATGCCGAATTCCGAGACTTGATTGTTATAGATGGTTACATTATAACCCAAGGCAGAAGTAACGCCTGTTGTCATCAATAACAATGACAAGATTAAGGTAATAAATAAAGTTTTTTTCAATTTTATCCCTCCTGAAAATTTTTGATTATGATGTAATTTTAACCAATGTTTTCCTATCTGTCAACAGAATAATTGAATTTTTCTTGTAAGTCAGCAAACAGAACACGATGCCCCGCTTCCACTTCTTCAAAGCCCCGGCCTTCATTTTGGGTATAAAACTGTTGAACGGAACTTACCACTTGTTCCGGTAGAAACTCCTCGTCTGGATCCCATTTATGGCCGATATCGGGCACCGCCGCAAATAACATTTTGGTGTAGGGATGAATCGGATTTTTATAAATCTTTGCTGTGACCCCCTTCTCCACCAGCCGCCCCTGGTACATAATCATGGTGTAGTCGCTAATGTAGTAACCCAGGTTTAAGTCGTGGGTAATAAAGAGCACCGACATCCCTTTGGTTTTACACAAGGTAATTAAATAGTTTAAAACTTCAATCCGGGTTGAAGCATCTAACATACTAATTAATTCATCCGCGACCAAGATGTCCACATCCATTAATAATGCCCTGGCAATCAATAATCTTTGTAACTGCCCCCCACTGAGCTGATGGGGGAATTTGCCGAGGGTGCGCTCGGGACTGAGGTTAACCTCCTTTAAGACCTGATGAATGCGTTCTTCTCTATGCGCTTGCTCATAGCCAAGAGCGGTAAAGAGCATATCGAAGATGCGATCAACACGGTATAAGGGATTGAAGGTGGCGAACGGATCCTGGAAAATCCCTTGCACCTTGGTATAATACCTTTTTAGCGCTTCTTTCTCGCTGATTTCCGCAATATCTTTCCCTTTATATATGATCTGTCCCGCCGTCGGCTTTAGTAATTTTAAAATCAGCTTACCGATGGTAGTCTTGCCACTACCGCTTTCGCCAATTAGCGAAAGGACTTTTCCAGGTTCAAGATCAAAGGAAACATCTTCAGCGGCTACCGTGTATTTAGGCCGCAAAATGCCACTCTTAAAGACCTTCGTTAAGCCTCGCACCGACATGATATTCTGCTGAGTGTTATCCATTTTGATCACTTCCTAACTCTTTCCATCGCCAACAAGCGATCTCATGTTCATCCTGTACTTGTTCTCTCCTTGGTGAGGCTTCACATTCTGGACGCAGGTATCGACAACGCTCTCTAAATCGACACCCCTCGCCAATCTCTAGTAAATGAGGCGGAGTTCCTTTAATCCCCGCTAGTTTCTCATCCTTATACTGAATACCAACCTGCGGCAATGAGGCGAGCAGGGCTTTGGTATACGGATGTCTTGGCTGTGTAATAATTTCCTCAGTCGGACCGCTTTCCACAAAACAACCGGCATACATAATCATAATGCGATCGGCAATCTGATAGAGGATGGAAAGGTCATGGGTGATCACCAGCGCCGAGCCAATGATTCCTTCGTTTCGCAAATTCGACAACATGGTTGCCACAAACCGCTGTGAGCTTACATCCAAAGCGGAGGTGATCTCATCGGCAATTAAAAATTCCGGATCAAGAATCGTTGAGATAACCAGAATTACCCGCTGTTTCATCCCGCCTGATAATTCCATCGCATAGTGGTCTAACACCGCAGGATCCAAATTAACCAACTTAAGCCGTTCTTTCGCTTTAGCAAAGAACTTTTGATCTGGCTTGATCCCATGTTGTTGAACCAGATCACCAAGAAAGGCACCGATTTTTTTGGTAGGGCTGAAGGCGTCCAGAGCATACTGGGGAATCAAAGAGATATTCCTTAACCGCATCTTTTGGAATTCTGCTTTTGACATTTGGATAATATCTTTCCCGAGCAGCTTAACCTCGCCGGAAATGTAGTGCAGTGGGGGCTTGCGGGAGATCAGGAGGTTCGCAAGGGTGCTTTTACCGCAACCTGATTCTCCGGCTAGACCAAGAATTTCCCCTCTTTTAAGATCGAAGGTGAGATCATCAACCGCCTTCACCTCACCCTTCAAGGTCTTATAGTAGGCCTTTAGCTTTTCAATCTCAAGGATCTTCTCTCTCATCTGCTACATCTCCCTCAAACGTGGATTAAACGCTGCATCAAGCCCGGTATTAACGAAATATAGCGCCGTAATCATCAGCGTCAAGATTAGCCCGGGAATGATCGACCACCACCACATGCCCAGCTGAATGGCGTTCCAATTGACCGCATCCTGCATGACCAAACCCAGGGAAATTCCTTTAGTCGGTCCGAGCCCCAAGAATTCCAGTTGTACGGTGGCCAGCATTGTTCCGTTAAACTGGAGGATAAACACCATGAAAACATAGGAAAACATGTTGGCCGCAATATCTTCTTTTAAAATCTTCCAGACACTCAGTCCCGAGATTCTGGATAAGTTTACATACTCTTGGTTCTTCAAAGAGAGTGTTTGCGCCCTGACCGCCCGGGCAGTCCAAGGCCATGCGGTCGCCGCCACGATTACAGACATCAAAACGATCCCCCGCGCTTCCAAAACAGCCGAGATCACAATTAACAAAGCAAGCTGAGGAATGACCACAAAAATATTGGTCATCATCATTAAGAACTCATCAAAGAGACTTCCCCCGTAATATCCGGCCACAAAGCCGATGACACAGCCGATGAGGGTAGCAATGGTCCCCGCAAGAAAACCCACCACCAAGGTGGAACGGAGTCCATAAACCGTTCGGGTAAAGACATCTTTTCCCATGATTGTCGTTCCAAACCAGTGTTCTTTCGAAGGCGCCAGATAGGGGTCGCCGGCATATTCTTCATATTCGTACGGGGTGAGCATGGGACCAAAGATCGCCAGCAGCACAATAAATATAAAGACAATTAAACCAAAGATTACTTTTTTATTAGTCAGCGCATAGTATAGATTTTCGTGTTCTTTCCAAAAATTTGAGACCATGGGCTACACCTCCCCCTCTAGTGAAAGCCGGACGCGCGGATCAATGAACATATAAACAAGATCAACCACAAAATTGGCGACCAAAGTCATCGTAACAATTGCGAGGAAAATCCCCTGCAAGAGGAAGTAATCTTGGTTGAAGACCGCATTAAGCATCATCCTGCCCAAGCCTGGGTAATTAAAGACCGTTTCCACCGTAATCGCGCCGCCAATAATTCCTGATAAGCGCAGGGCCAAGCCTGTTACTTGCGGTAAAACTCCGTTTCTAAACCCATAACTTCTAATCAACCGGTCGGACGCACCCAACGCCTCCATATACCGGGAATAGTTGGAGCTTCTTTCGTAAATAATCATGTTCCGCATCCCAATGGCCCAGCCGCCCAGATCAACCAGGAACATGGATAAAAACGGCAAGATCCAGTGCTTTAGGTAATCGATAATAAACGGGAGGTTAAAGCCGGGAATCATCGTTGGACTATAAGCGCCGCTGATCGGGAAGATATCAAGGACCACTCCGAGAAAAAACGCCACCACGCCCGCCAGCCAAAAATAAGGGGAAGAAGTTAGAAAATAAAAAACCGGCATCAATACATTATCGGCTTTTTTATTTACCCCGGAGAAAGCGCCGAGTTTATTGCCGACGATCCACCCAAGGACAATAGCGGGAATTAAAAGAAGCAGGTCGAAGAGGATGGCTTTTTTGATAATATCCACGACCGGGGTGGGAAATTGGATAATACTGATCCCGAAATCACCGGTGAAGATGGATTTCCAAAAGTTAAAGTACTGGACGATTAAAGGCGCATCTAAATTAAATAAGAGGATCAACTGCCGCTCAATGATCTCCCGTCCGCCTTCCATTCCGGAGTAACGCGATAGAAGAATCTGGACGGGATCGCCCGGCATCATACGGGGAATAATAAAATTGATGGTTACAGCGATAATAAAGGTCACAAGATACACCAGAACCTTTTTACTGAGATATCTGCCCATCTTTCTGTAAGGCTCCTTTCTATGAAAGCTTTCTGCGTTAATGGTAACGTAAAAAGCCCGGTTAGCACAGGTCCGATCAGCTTGCTGCCGATCGGACCCTTCGATTAAACCTCTCTATGTCCTTACTTCACCGGTTCCAGATTGATGAGGACATCAATCATCCCCAGTTGATAGGCGTTACGCCAGGTGACGGGTACCCCATACGGGTTATCCTCACCCGGCCAGTTCGTCCAGTGTATGTTGGAGTATTGCGCCCATAAACCATTATGCCATAACGGGATTACAGGCATATCAATGAGGAGCGCCTTTTCAATATTCGAGGCGATCTTTTTCTTCTCCGCCTCATCTTTTGTCATATTGAACTCATCAACCCACCTAAAGAGCTGCGGATTGTCGTAACAACCCCAGTTCCCCGAATTTACGCTCTTGCCATGGATATTCTCATTAAATACGTTATTCCAATAAGTAAACGGACTTGAACTCAAAGTTGACTGCTGATTTCCGATTAGCATGTCAAAATTCCGATTGAATCTGTTGTTATCATAAAGCGCAGCATCAGGGAAGGCCGGGGCCAAATTGACGCCAATGGCCTGCACATCATTGGAGATTGCTCGAATGGCCTCCATCCAGTCAGTCCAACCACTCGGCACAATAATCTCTAGTTTAATCGGATCGCCATTGGGTTGTTCTCTCCAACCATCGCCGTTACGATCTTTATACCCGGCGGCATCCAAGAGTTCCTTTGCTTTTTGTGGGTTATAACTAAAGCCGTACTCAGCGACAACGTTGTCATCAAGATACTCTAACCAACCTTCACCAAATAAACCGGTGGGATTTGCCGGTTGGACCAGTCCACCATATACTCTTTCAACAATCGTGTTTTGATTAACCGCAAAGGCGATCGCCCTTCTGAAATTAGAATCATCCATTGGCTTCCGGAGGGTGTTCATGTAGACTTTAGCAGTATTCCAAGAGAGCATATAAGGTTCCTTTTCATACCAAGTTTGCAGGTCGGCAACGGTTTTTACCCTTTCCACACCGGGAATAAAGTTGTTGCTTAAATCGATCTCACCCTTCAATAACATCCCCAGGGTGATATTGTTGCTTACATTAACCAGATCCACGATGTATTTGGGCTTCGGTTGGCCAAATACCGCATTACCCCACCATTTCTCATTTCTAACCCAAACCATGCGGTCTTGTCCGGCAGTATGGTACATGTAAGGACCTGTGCCGACGGGATGGGCATTCGCCCTTGTCATTAATTCATTCTTCGGTACCTTGCTCCAAATGTGCTCCGGCACCATATATCTTTGATACAATTCATGATCCCACTCCGCGTAGTGCGGTTCACTGAAGGTAACGCGGACGGTATAACTACCTTCTGCTTTGATTGATTCCATCCATTTCCAGATCGGGGAATAAGGCAATTCGTTCGCTTTGGCCAATTCATAGGTGAAAACAACGTCTTTGGCGGTAAAGTTCTTTCCATCATTCCATTTAATCCCTTTTCTCAGTTTAAGAACATACACATTGTCGGAAACCCACTCGCCGCTTTCCGCCAGCCAGGGCCGGTACTCGTTCTTGAGCGGGTTGAAGGAGAAGAGCGTCTCATAGACAAGGGCAGTAGTACCCTCGGCCGGATTGGGAATTAAAATATTCCAACTGGAGGGAGGACCCCATGCTGCCCCAGTCACAACCAGTGTTTCTTTCCGATCAAGCTCTTGGGCGAATGAAGCCAAGCTAAAAACCAAAACCAGCATGATCGCCAAGCACAACTTGGAATAACGTTTCACTAAACAACACCCCTTTTCATTAAATTAGTTCCGTCTGATCAAATTCCCGAATGTCCTGTACTAGTCAAGAGCTTTGTTTACACCACCTCCCTCGATAAACCTATCTTGAACAATAACCTCTTATAGTTTAAAAGAGGTTACTACAGGATCACAAATGGAGAACGGTTCACATTTGCCGGAACCTCTATCCTAAAAGGTATTGCGTAAAATATTCTGTCGAATTACTAAACCGGTATACTAATTATATTGCTGTTTTGTAACAATGTCAAGGATTTCCTTTTATTTTTGTAACCTCAATCAGAATCTCCCCTGGAAAAGTTCAGTAAAAAAAGGGGGTGTCCCGAAATAAAGGACAGCCCCTTTTGCCACACAAGATGCGTTTGTCGCTAACGCCAAAGCTCCACTAATCAACAAAAACCCACTCAAACGGAGACACTTCAGAAAAACGTAGCAGCGCTTCCCTAAGCTGGCTACAGATCAACTTTAGATCCGCCTCCGTCTTGCCCTCACACCGCGCAACGATCGCCGGTTGGGTATTGGAGGCACGAATCAGACCCCACCCCCCCGGAAACAACACCCGCGCGCCGTCAATGTCGATCACCTGATGGTTACGGCGAAAATCCGCTGCCACCTCTTGGACAATTCGAAACTTATCCCCATCCGCACAGGCGACGCGCGTTTCAGTGGTCGCCGGATACACCGGCAGGTCAGACAGGAGCTTAGAAAGGCTTTTTTCGGTGTGCGAGAGGATCTTCAGTAACCGACCGGCGGCGTAAAAAGCGTCGTCAAACCCGTAATACTCGTCAGCAAAGAACATATGGCCAGACATCTCCCCCGCGAAGAGCGCTCCCAGCTCCCGCATCTTCGCCTTGACCAATGAGTGTCCTGTTCTGCAGAATTGGGGTTTGCCACCGAGCCTAGTCACCTCTTCAACTAGGGCTTGTGAACATTTGACCTCAATTAAACAGTCAGCCCCCGGATGCTTAGCCAGAATCTCCCGCCAAAACAAGGCCATATAACGGTCGCCCCAGACAATTTGGCCGTTTTCATCCACTACGCCAAGGCGATCTCCATCCCCGTCAAAACTGATCCCGAGATCGGCCTTTTCTTTCCGGACTAAATCGATCAGCGCTCGAAGGTTCTCTGGCTCCACCGGGTCAGGATGATGGTGGGGAAAACTACCATCCGACTCACAATAAAGCGGGAGTAGATCGCAACCCAAACGGGTAAATAGTTCCTGAGCAAAAAGGGCGGTGGTTCCATTCCCACAATCGATCGCCACCTTTAACCTTCTGGGACCGAGACGGATTTTGTCCGCAATCATGTTTAGATAATCGGTCCTAGGGTCAATCCGTGTAAACGGAGGTAGATCGCCAAGACCAGGTCTTTCTCGGGTTTGCTCCCGACACAAGTGGAGAAGTTTCTGAATCTCCTGACCGTAAATGGTTCCGGGACCAAGCGCAATCTTAAAGCCATTAAACTCTTTGCCGTTGTGACTTGCGGTGATCATCACCCCGGCGTCAATTCCCAAGTGTACACGGGAGAAATAAAAGTGCGGGGTCGTTACCACACCCAGATCCGTTAGGGTACACCCAGCCTCCGTCAAACCAAGGGAGAGGTCACGAAAGATCCGGTCGGAACTCAACCGATTATCTCGCCCCACTAATACCTGCGAACAATTGTTTTCTTGAAAATAACGACCGCAAGCCAATCCTAGACGCCAGACCAACTCCGGAGTTAACTCCACATCGGCGAGTCCGCGGATATCGTACTCGCGAAAGATCTCCGGATTAATACCGTGGTTGCCCTCTCTCTGACTGGTCATTTAACTGAAACTCCTCCTATTCTCTTCTTAGGTAGTCGCTCACCTGGCTACCTTGCTAGAACCCCGCACGACGATCTCCACCGGTAGAATCTGTTTCTTCTCCGGCGTATTCTTATTCATCAGCATAAAAAGCATATCCACCGCCGCCTGCCCCAGGTCATGTATGGGTTGTTTTACAGCTGTAATAGACGGTGAAAGGTAGGGGTAAAAGGGATGGTCGTCGAAGGAGACTAAGGCCAACTGATCCGGAATAGTTGTTTTCCTTTTGCGGGCAGCCTCTAACGCACCTAGGACCAGATCTCCGGCGGCAATAAAGAGCGCGGTAGGCGGATCTTTCTGCAAAATCTGTAAAGTAGTCTTTTCCGCATCCTCGGTCTGATAAGTGGTATATGTGACCCGCTCCGGATCTAAATGTGCTTTGCTCATGGCTTCTTTAAAACCACGCACCCGCGACCGGACGCTCAATAAATCTTCCGGCCCGGCAAGCATGGTGATCTTCTGATGCCCCAGGTCAATCAGGTGTTCCGTCATCCTGCGCGAGCCACCCACATTATCAACATCGACATAATAATGGGGGAGGCTCATACTTTTACCAACCATTACAAAGGGGAAATCTTTCAATAAAAGATCCGCCCACTGTTTTTCGCCAAACTGTTCCGCCCCAACAATTAGCCCGTCAATCCGCTTGCCCTTCAGGATCGTGCGGTAAGCGGAATCCACATCTTCCTTCGAGCGGGCGGTTGACAGAAGAACATTATAATCCTGATCAGCCGCTTTCTCCGTGATCGCCGTCAACAGGGTTGGCCAGTAAGTGGTGGACATCGAGTAACCCCCGGTATGGGGAATAATCACACCAATGTTGTTGGACCGTTTTGCGGCTAATCCCTGCGCCGAAGCGTTTGGCTGGTAATCCAGTTCATCGATGAGTTTCAAAATCCGTTTTCGCGTCTCGACGCCGACACCAGGACCACCATTGAGCACCCTGGAAACTGTCCCCTTTGAGACCTTAGCAAGTTCAGCAATATCTTGAATCGTGATGCTCATCATTATCACCTCAATAGATTCTGATCTTCTTTTCACGCACAAAGCCTTCTTGAACAGGCCTTGTTATACCGGTTTCTTAGGTTTAATGAATTATACCAAATCCCAACATTTGTTTCAAGATTTCGTCGACAGTCTCGTTGCTCTCACCTGCTGCCTTATATAAGCTTTTTCCGCCCTATATGGCCACGTGATTAAAGCAAAGCTGGATAAGTCTACCAGCCCAAGCTTGACAGAGCAACAAAACCGTAATATTATGGGTATACCGGTTTAGTTAAAGATCGAAAGGGGAAAAATGATGTCGATAAAGAGAACTATTATTGGTGATGATTTACCAAATATTCCTTGGGAGAATCGGCCGTCCGGTTGTTCGGCCCCGGTCTGGCGTTATTCGAAAAATCCGGTGATTCCCAGGGATTTAATCCCTACTGCCAATAGTATTTTTAACAGTGCGGTGATCCCTTTTGGCACCAAATTTGTTGGGGTTTTCCGTTGTGACGATCAACGTCGGCACATGCAGATTCACCGCTCAGAAAGCAATGATGGGTTAAACTGGCGGATCTCTCCAGAGCCCATCCTTTTCCAGGGTGGCGCTCCCGAGATCTCCACCTATAACTATGGCCGCTATGATCCTCGTATCTGCCGGATCGAAGATCGATACTACATAACTTGGTGTAATGGTTATGAAGGTTATCCCACCATTGGTCTGGCTTATACAGATGATTTTGAAGAATTCTTCCAGCTGGAAAATGCCTTTTTACCTTTTAATCGCAACGGTGTGCTCTTCCCCCGCAAGCTCAATGGAAAATACGCCATGCTCAGTCGGCCTAGCGACAATGGGCACACCCCCTTTGGCGACATCTTTTATAGCGAGAGTCCGGATCTAACCCACTGGGGTCGGCATCGTCTGGTGATGCGACCTACGGACGGGTGGCAATCAACCAAAATTGGCGCGGGTCCGGTCCCGATTGAAACCACAGAAGGATGGCTCCTGATCTACCACGGTGTCTTGACTTCATGTAACGGTTTTGTCTATAGCATGGGTGCCGCTTTACTCGATCTAGACCAGCCGTGGAAGGTAAGATACCGAACAGCGCCGTACCTTCTCTCCCCCCAGCGGGATTACGAATGCGTCGGCGACGTTCCGAATGTGGTCTTTCCCTGTGCGGCTTTGTGTGATGCCGACACCGGACGGCTGGCCATCTACTATGGTGCCGCCGACACCGTAACCGGGTTGGCCTTTGCCTATGTAGATGAGCTCATTGACTTTCTCAAGCAAAATTCGCTTTGAATTAGTACCATTATCAACTAAGCTTTTTGCGTTGTATCGAAATACTTAAATTAAACAACAACGCAAAAAGCCCCAACTGGGAGGGAAGAATGTTGTCCAAGGAAATTAAAGAGTTAATCGCCAAAATGACCTTGGAGGAGAAAGCGGGATTATGTTCGGGGAAGGGCGCTTGGCATACCAAAGCCATCACGCGACTGGGCATCCCGTCCATTATGATGGCCGATGGACCCCATGGGTTACGCAAACAATCTGAAGAAGAGGACCATTTAGGTAACGATCATAGTCGACCGGCCACTTGTTTTCCCACTGCCGCCACTTTAGCCTGTTCCTGGGATCGAGAGCTGGTGGCGAAGATCGGGGCAGCCCTAGGAAAAGAATGCCAAGCGGAAGGAATCTCGATTCTGCTTGGGCCTGGTGTTAATATTAAGCGCTCTCCCTTGTGCGGGCGAAACTTTGAATACTATGCGGAGGATCCTTACCTGACGGCGGAATTGGCCACCAGCTATGTCCGGGCGGTTCAGGAGGAAGGAGTGGGCACTTCGCTCAAACATTTTGCCGCCAACAATCAGGAACACCGCCGGATGTCCGTAGACGCTCAGGTTGATGAACGAACCCTAAGGGAAATTTATCTAGCCGCTTTTGAACAGGTTGTAAAAAAGGCCCAACCGTGGACAGTGATGTGTGCCTACAATAAGTTAAACGGAGAATACTGCGCGGAACACACTCCTTTATTAACTGATCTGCTGAAAAAGGAATGGGGCCATGAAGGCTTTGTCGTCTCCGACTGGGGTGCCGTTAATGACCGGGTAAAGGGGCTTACCGCCGGATTAGAATTGGAAATGCCATCAAGTTCGGGAATCAATGACCAAAAATTGGTGGAAGCGGTCAAAAAGGGGGAACTGGCGGAGGGTGTTTTGGATCAAGCAGTTGAAAGGATTCTGCGGGTGATCTATAAAGCAGTAGAGCACCGCAAAGAAGGGGCTACTTTCGACCAGCAGGCCCATCACCGCTTAGCTCGGGAGGTAGCCCGTGAATGTATGGTTTTACTGAAAAATGACGACCAAATCCTCCCCCTAAAAAGCGGAGAGACCATTGCCGTGCTTGGGGCTTTGGCCAAAAACCCTCAGTTCCAGGGCGGAGGCAGTTCCCGTGTCAACCCGACAAAGGTCGATCAGCCCTATACCGAGCTGGAAAAGGCCGCCGGAAATCAGACTAAACTCTTATATGCTGCTGGGTACTGCCTTGATCAGGATGAGCGTGCTGAAGACTTGCTGACCGCAGCCCAAAGGGTGGCGGCCCAAGCTCAGGTCGCGGTGGTCTTTGTTGGTTCGACGCCGGAGACGGAAGGGGAAGACCGGTCACATCTGCGGATCCCCGACGGCCAACGGGCATTAATTGAAGCAGTAACGGAAGTCCAACCTAATGTGGTGGTAGTGCTCAGTAACGGTTCACCGGTGGAAATGCCTTGGCTGGGAAAGGTCAAAGGCGTGCTCGCGAGTTATTTAGGAGGGCAAGCCGCGGGAGGTGCCATTGCTGATCTACTCTTTGGCGCAGCCAATCCCTGCGGAAAACTGGCGGAGACCTTCCCTCAAGAATTAGCCCATAACCCCTCTTATCTAAACTTTCCGGGCGAGGGTGATCGGGTGGACTACAGGGAAGGATTATTTGTCGGTTACCGTTATTATGATACCAAAAAGATTAAACCATTGTTTCCCTTTGGCTACGGGCTCTCCTATACAACCTACGCCTATACCGGAATGACCGTCGAGCACAAGGAGATCTCCGCTGATCAGACTGTCACGGTGACCGTCCGAGTCAAAAACACCGGGTCACGGGCCGGAAAGGAAATTATTCAAATATACATCAAGGATCAGAAAAGTAGTGTGATCCGTCCGGAAAAAGAGCTAAAGGCCTTCGCCAAGGTGGCGCTGGCACCCGGCGAGGAGCAAGCAGTAACATTTACGCTGGATAAAAGGGCTTTTGCTTATTTTAGCGTTGAAAGCAAAGACTGGTGGGTCGAAAGCGGCGAATTTGTAATTATGGTGGGAAGCTCCGCCCAGGAGATCCGCCTTATTGAAACCATTAGAGTTAATTCAGAGCAGACCATGGAAAAAAAGTTCAACCGTAATTCAATTTTTCAGGATCTACTTGCCGATCCGGTAGGTGCCGCCTTGATTGCCGACCTGATCCCGCAAATCGCCGGAAACGTGGACCCCGCAAGGATTATGAAACAGATTGAATACATGCCCTTACGGGCTTTACTCAGCTTTAGCCAGGGAAAAGTGGATGAAGCGATGCTGGCAAAAATATTGGCGAAACTCAATCGTGAAACATAAAATGCGTTACGTTGTGCTTGATCTCTTGATTGCTGTATGGCCAATTTCACTGATCAGCGCTGGTATAAAAAATATTTGGCGTCCAGCAGACCGGATAAAAAGAAAAAGACAAAAAAAGAAACAGGAGCTTTCCCCAGCGCCCACACGCCGCCAGATATTGGGCACCAGAATAACTGGCTTTGCCCAACTATTGTTGGCCGTCTTCATCATCGTATCTCTACGGTTTAGCCTGGGCTGGCAGGAAAAACCCCAAGTCTCAATGCTGATTGGCGATGATAAGCGTGAGTTGCCCTATACAAAGATCATTGAGGCCTTTGTCAAAGACAAAAACATTCCAGGCATGGTAGTTGGGATCATCGATCATCATGATACCGTATTATATGGTTATGGCTTTAAGGATTACCCGTTACTAAAAAGAAGTAACCCGGTCGATGCCCACACCCTGTTCGAAATTGGCTCCCTTACAAAAGTGTTTACCGGTTTAATGCTCGCGGAAGCAGTACAAGCAAACAACTTGGAGCTACAAATGTCGGTGGCCGAATTGCTGGAGACACAAACGCCCCAAGAAGTTTTACTTGATCCGGACATAACGCTGGAAATGCTTGTAACTCATACCTCAGGGCTACCCAGTATCCCGTTGACTTTACCAATGCAGATCAGCCTATTGACTTTGGGCATTACCAGGGGGAATCCCTACAAAACTATTTCCGAGCAAGTAATGGTGAATTATTTCGAGAAATTACAAAAAGTGACGGAGCACGGCCGGGTATTTAACTATTCCAATTATGGCTTCGGTTTACTGGGGCTGATTATTGCCCACAATAATGGCAAGACCTATGAAGATTCGATCCAGCAACTAATTACCCATCGACTGGGCATGGACAGCACCTTAGTACATACCACTGAAAGTACAAGAAAACAAATAGCCACCGGACATCATTCATTTCTGCGGTTGGGCCGACTGAATATTGGGCGGCAGAGTCAGTACTGGGATATGCATGATGCCATGGCGGGCTGTGGTGGTATCCGCTCATCAGGAGAAGATTTATTGAAGTTTTTGAACGGCCTAATCGAACAACAGCAGCTTCCCTTTGCGACATTGGCGCAACAACCCCTTTATTCAATAAACGACCAGCTTGATATCGGAATGGCTTGGCTCATCCAAGATGATCTTTTACCAAATCAGAAAGTTGTTTGGCACAACGGACAAACGGGTGGCTTTAACAGCTATCTTGGGTTTGTTGACCATGAGCGCAAAGGGGTTTTTATCCTTTCAAATCTAGCAACAACGGATGTGCGGCCCCTCGGAGAAGAGCTGCTCCGTACGTTTTGATATTCTCCACTAGATAATGAGCTTCATACTTTTTAAAATAGCTTTGAGCTTTTGTTTCTGCTCCTCTGACAGCTGCGCAATCGGATCCAAACATTTCCCAACGGAAAAGCCCTGCTGAACGAGGCCTTCCTTGATGACCGCTGGGAACGTACCCATATTGCAGGCAATGCGAAGGGGATTTAAGCTGAACTGTGCTTCACGGGCGCCTTCCAGATCGTCCGCCATGAATTTGTCGTAAATATCCGCGACCAGGCGGGGTGCAACGTTGGCACAGGAGGAAATGGCACCGGCTGCCCCCTGACAGAGACCGGCAAAGATCAGCGTATCACGCCCCAGCAGTACTCTAAAGTTTGCATTGCCACGGGTTAGACGGATGTACTCACAAGCATTGGTAAAGTCACCGGTTGAATCCTTAACTCCAACAATATTCGGTATTTCCGCAAGTTTTGCTACAGTATCCGGTTCAATCGTCACATTGGTCTTTGGTTTGTTGTTGTACATCACGATGGGAAAATCCGTGTTCGCCGCGATGTGCTTGTAATACTGATATAACTCCTCCTGGGTCTGGGAGATAAACATCGGTGTTAGTACAGAGATCGCATCGATCCCTGCAACCTGCGCACAAAGATCAGCTAGGCGAATCACGCCGCGGGTGGTGATGTGGTTGACACCCGCGTAAACCGGAATCTTCCCGTTTACCTCTTCGACGGTGACTTCAAGTAACCTCCGGTATTCGTCATCAGACACCGCATAGAACTCGCCGGTCGTTCCCATTGGAAAAACACCATGCACACCATTGTCGATCAAATGATGCAATACTTTACGATAGGCGGCATCATCGATCGTCCCATCATCAGCAAATGGTGTAATAACCGGGACAATAATTCCCCTTGGCAAAAAAGCCATTTCATTCACCCTCATCTACATTAATCGCCGATTCTGGTTTTTGTAAGCAGCTCATAGTACTTGGAAATGGCGCTATGATCCTCCTGCCCACAGCCCTCGGTTCTCAAAGTATACAACATCTCCATCACCGCCGCAGTCAGCGGTAGCGGCGAGCCAACGGCGTGACCGGCTTCCAGCGCATTGTTCAGGTCTTTGATGTGCAGATCGATCTTAAAACCTGGCTTGTAATTACCCTCGAGCATCATTGGCGCCTTAGCGTTCATAACCGTACTGCCGGCCAGGCCGCCTTTGATGGCATCAAAGACCAGCTCCGGATCGACGCCCGCTTTTTTCGCCAGCATAAAAGCCTCGCCTACTGCCGCGATATTCAACGCCACAATCACCTGATTGGCAAGTTTCGTTGTGTTGCCCGCACCAACGTCACCGCAATGAACAACTGACGCTCCCATGGTCTCAAGAAGCGGTTTATACTTGTCAAAGACCTCCTGCTTCCCTCCGACCATGAAAGACAGTGTTCCATCTATCGCTTTGGGCTCCCCACCGGAAACGGGCGCATCAAGCATGGCAATATTTCTCTTGGCCAGTTCCGCGGCGATCTCTTTCGACGCGATTGGGCTGATGCTCGACGTATCGATGAAGGTCGTCCCCTCCCGCATGACTTGTCCCACGCCATTTTCACCAAGCATGACGCTTTTCACGTGCGGACTGTTGGGGAGCATCGTCATCACCACGTCGCAGGTCTTACCAATTTCTTCATTGGAGGCGGCTCGTGCGCCTGCCTGCACCACCTCTTCCACCGCCGCTTGATTCAGGTCATTCACCGTCAAATCATAACCGGCCTTGAGCAAGTTTTTGGCCATGGGTTTACCCATGATGCCAAGGCCAATTAAACCAATCTTCATATCATCCACCCTCCAATAATTCCCTTACTGTAGTTACGCGGCAGCCATATTTGCTTTTTTCTTGTCCCGAATCTCCGAGACAACGGCAAAGGCAATGGACACCAGGATCAACAACCACAATGCCCAAGCGATGGGGCCTCTTGTGAAGAAGATGCTTAAGTTCCCATTACTTCCTTTGAGCGCATCTACGAAATATTTTTCCAAATCGCCGCCTAAAATAAAACCAATTAAGAACGGGGTCGCCGGCAGCTTGAGCTTAATACAGAGATAACCGAGCACTCCAAAAATTATCAAGCTCCATATATCAAACATGACACCATAATTGCAGGCATAAGCGCCAACCACACACATTAGAAGGATGACGGGGTAGAGCCTCTGCTTTGGAATGTTTATAATCCGCGCTATATACTTAATCGGAAAAAACATAATCACAAACATTAAAATGTTGCAAAGCGCTAACCCAATTAAGATCGAATACCATAAATTAGGGTTGTTTCTGATAAACAGTGGCCCAATCTGCATGCCTTGCAGCGCGAAGGCACCGATCAGCACCGCAGTGGTGGAATCACCGGGAATACCCATGGATAGTAGCGGTATCAAGGCCCCGCCTGTTAATCCGTTGTTGGCCGATTCACTAGCCACAACCCCTTCGATCGAGCCTTTTCCGAATTCTTCAGGATGCTTGGAAAAGGTTTTCGCTTGTGAATATCCAATTAGGCTGGCCGCGCTTCCCCCAACGCCCGGAAGGATACCCATAAATGTACCAAGTGCACTTGAACGAATAATATTGATGAATTGTCCCTTAAAATCCTTAATGGAAAACTTAGCTGCATTCTTTTTCAGCAAATCGCCATTGGAGGTGTCCTTCTTCATTCCCTTTTCGGCTTCTTCAAACATCTGTCCTAAAGCAAACAAACCAATGAGGACAGGAAGCAGCGCAAATCCATAAATCAACGGCTTACTGAGCATCTCAGGTACAAGACGCAGCTTATTATTGTCATTGAATGTGCCCATCATCGCAAAAAGCACCCCTGAAAAACCCATAAAAATGCCAACTAACATCTTACCCTTGGACAAAGCGGCAATAATCGTCATGGCAAAGAGGATGACAAGGAATTTTTCTACCGCAGAAAACTTAATTGCAAGGTTTGCCAAGGGAGGTGTTAAAAGAGCAAGGCAAAGCAAGCTAAATATCCCGCCAAAGAGCGATGCCGTAATCCCGATTCTCAGGGCCCTCGCTCCTTCTCCCCGTTGCGCCATGGGGTAACCGTCAAAGCAGGTGGTAATCGAAGCAGGCGTACCCGGAATGTTAATCAAGATAGCTGGAACAAGTCCGCCGGAAATACCGCCCACATACAGACCGAGCAACAGAAAAAGCGAGGTCATTAAATCGTAGGCATAGGTCAGCGGCAAAAATACGGCCACCGCCATGGTTGCCGTCATTCCTGGAATTGCCCCAAAGACAATGCCAACAGTTACACCAAGTAGAGCCATTAACATCCGTGATAGCGTAAGAATTTCTCCTAATACTTCTAACATGTTGTCCCTCCTTTTCAGCTATGGCAGCGTAATATTGAATATTACCCCAAAAACCAGCCAGGTAAGAATGACAGAAACCACCGTGATGCTTCCGGATACCAAGAGTGACTGGGGTTTTGTGCCACAATATAGTACATTGAACAAGAAGATAAAGATTAGGCTGGCTGGGACAAAGCCAATCCATTCCAAGGCCAAGAAATACAGCACAAGTAAAATAAGGGTGCCAAAGAGTTTGACCTTGTCATAATTTTCGATGAAGAATTTCTTGTCTTTAGGAAACAAAGGTTGCTTGTTTTTAATCGCCTTTATAAGCTTAGGAAGGATAATACATAACCCGAGAAAGATTAGTACCGTGATGATGATCTTCGGAAAGAACAGATGCGATGTGGAGTATTTATAAGCATAAAAGTCCCTCATGATTGTCCTCCTTTTTCACCAATGATTCTGGGTCACCCGGGTCCCCCCGGGTGACTCAGCAGACAACGCAATTCAGTGCAGTTCAGTCGATTAGCCTACCAAGTCATCGAAGCTGGGGGCATCTTCAATTAACTTCCGGAAAGCTTCCCGTTTTTCGTAAATATGATCGTTGGCGTCTTCAGAATCCATAAACTGCGCCTTATAGCCGAGCTTTTCAATTTCTGCTTTATACTCGGCACTGTTACAGACGGCCTCCATAGCGGCATCCATCGCCGCAACGTATTCCTTAGAAATGCCGGTGGGATAGAAGACAAAGTATTCTTTAGTGAAGGCATAGGGCTTGCCGTTGAGGGTGATGCCTTGTTCCGCAAAGGTAGGCCAGGTTCTGCCTTCTACGCGCTGACCGGCCATCAAACCGATAATATTGACCTTGAGTTGGGCGTCAACGCCTTCCTTCGTGTACTCTTCAATTGCCGAAGTCGCCGCATAAATTCCCTGACAGTTGCCATCCCAGAGCGCCTGTAGCTTTTCATCGGTAGAGCCGGTGACAAAGGCCTTCAGGCGGGAAGCAACGTCGGCACCGTAGGTATCCTTAATCCAGCCATAGATACTATTGAACCCAAGCTGGGAAACGCCACCGGCTTCGACCGCCAGTCTGACTGTTTGATTGGGGTTTGCCTTCATCCAGTTGGCCATTTCTTTAATGGTCTTATAAGGCGCTGAGGCAGAAGCGGCAAAGCAATCACCGGGGTTATACCCAAAAGTGCCGCCCACGACCATCTTCTCAAGTTTGTAATCCGCTTCCTTGTATGCGCCAAACAACACCCCAAGGTAGGTCATGTCGTGGAACATCATGATGGTCGAACCATCGGCTTTTGTGGTGACAATCTGCTCAAGAGCACGACCGGCGCCAATGGGGTCCACCTTGATTCTACAGCCGTACTTCTGAGAAATCATTCTTGTCACAAGATCGGCGGTCAGGTAGGTATCACCGGTTACCGCCGTGGAACCGATTACAACACGGATGGTCTTTCCCTTAAGATATTTTGCGGGGTCTACCGACGACGCCCCCTTCGCTGATGCTCCCATCAGTTGCATAGAGCCAAAAAACACTAAAACCACCAGTAGACATGCCGCAAATACAACAAAACCCTTCTTTTTCATCTTTTCTCCTCCTTTTTTATTCTCAACTGATCTATCCCAGATCCATCAGATTGCCCTGATGGTCAAAGGGCATCTCTTCAGGATCCGATTCAATAACCAGTTTAGAGCTTTCTTTTACCTCGTCGTAATAGACTTCGGATAGCTGAATATGCTCCACTTCCGCAGAGTTTGCGATCCGGACAATCCGAATCCCGCGCGGATCAAGATCGGTACAAGTCTTGATGCAAACCTGAATCGCTTCCCGATCATTTTTTAGAACCATTGGAATCCGCACGTTCTCAATTACGGTGGAGGTAATTACATTGGGATACGTCATTTCAAAGTCCATCTTGTCAAAAAAACGTCTAGTCGTAGCATGCGCCATGCCGCAACCGGTGGCGTTATGATGGCTTTCCCGGCTTAAGTCCAGCACCGCCACACGTTGTGACTTAAGGCCACCGCTGCAATAAGGGGTGACAAAGGTACCGGTAATGTTGGCATCCATCCCGCTGCCACTGAAATTCTTGCCAATTGTATCGCAGATCAAGACGTCACATTTGGGGACAAAAATCCTTGGTAATAGCGCCTTAGCTTCCTCCAGCAGAGCAGGTTCTTTCCTTTCGATTTCATCCCGCTCAAGCGCCACAATCTTTGCCGTTTCATCAAAGGCATTTTCCAAAACCGCTACCGCAAGTAGAATTGGGGCGTTTTTCAAAACAGCGCGCCCGTATAAAGGAACGTTTTTCGCCATATTCTGAAACCCGGCTTGATGGCAAGTATCAGCACCAATCTGCTTACCCAACCCGATGGCCAACATCTTCATGATGCCGCTTTCATAGGGCCCCCGAAAGCAGGTGTGGGGCTTTATGCGGCAACTAACAATGATCCCGTCGGCCAGGGCAGCATCTTTTGCCATGAATACCGCAGCGCCCTCATCGTTGACGCCAATCTTGACCACATCCATATTGGCCATGATCGAGCACCCCATCGTCTCCTCGGTGATGCCAAAATTGCTTAAAATCTTTCGCTGCCCTTCAGCAATTGCCCCGCCATGACTGCCCATGGCTGCTACGATCAAAGGAGTCGCGCCTTTGGACTTCACGAACTCAACCAATGTTTTGGTAATCAAAGCTATATTGGCGATGCCGCGACTTCCGGCCGTAATGGCAATCTTCATACCGGGTTTAATCTTTCCCGCAAACCGTTCCTCATTCAATAATGAGCAGATCTGCGCCGGGATTTTTTCAACAGCAATCCTTTCCCCGGATAATATTTGTTTCACCTTAAACATCCTGGGGATCTTTACATCTCTTAGTAAATTGCTTACTATACTGTTACTATTTTCGCTACTCAACGCAGTTCACCTACCGTACAAGGCACGGCTTTTTTGCATCAAACTCCCAGCCCGGGATTAGATACTGCATCCCGATAGAATCATCCCGCCCGCCAAGGCAATTCTGTTTGTAAAGCTCATGGGCCTTGAAGAGCTGCGGCATGTCGATTTCAATGCCGAGCCCCGGTTTGTTTGGTACCGCTACGCATCCCTCGACGATTTGCAGCGGCGCTTTGGTCAGTCGTTCCGCACCTTCCTGCCAAATCCAGTGCGTATCGATGGCGTTGATCTCACCCGGAACCGCAGCCGCACAGTGGGTAAACATGGCAAGGGAAATGTCAAAATGATTGTTCGAATGAGATCCCCAGGTCAACCCAAAATATTTGCATAGTTGCCCAACCCGTACGGAACCGCTCATCGTCCAAAAATGCGGGTCGGCTAGGGGAATATCGACCGATTGCAGGATTGTAGAATGGCAGAGCTGCCGCCAATCAGTGGCGATCATGTTCGTTGCCGTGCGAATGCCGGTGGCCCTTCGAAACTCGGCCATTATCTCTCGTCCCGAGTATATGCCCTCAGCGCCGCAGGGATCTTCACAATAGGTCAACACGTTTCCCAGATCCTTACATAATTCAACGGCTTCTTTCAACAACCAACCGCCGTTTGGGTCGATGGTGATGCGCGCGGTCGGAAACGCCTCCTTCAATGCTCTAACCGCCTTGATTTCTTCCCGGCCTTCGAGTACTCCCCCTTTTAGTTTGAAGTCCTCAAAGCCGTACTTTTCTTGGGCTGCTTTCGCCTGCTTAACAATGGCTTCAGCCGTCAATGTTTCTTCGTGGCGGATCCGATACCAATTGCAAGCGGCATCCGTTTCATCACTATATGGCAAATCCGTCTTCTTTTGATCTCCAACATAAAAGAGATAGCCGAGCATACGCACCTGATCGCGCTGCATCCCGTCACCAAGGAGCATTGCCACCGGTACCTCAAGATACTTACCGAGCAAATCCAAAAGTGGCGCTTCAATTGCGGTTAAGACGTGAACGCCTGTACGAAGGTCAAAGGTCTGGTTACCGCGAACATCATCTTCCGATTTGGCGTCAAGATGAGCCTTTATTTGCAGCACGGTGTTTTTATAAGCTGCGATGTGGGTGCCGATCACATACTGTTTGCATTCTTCAAGGGCTTTTGTGATCTTTTCACCCCCCGGAACTTCTCCGATCCCAATAGCTCCTGTGCTGTCCGCCATTACCACGATATTTCGGGTAAAATATGGCGAATGGGCACCGCTCAAATTCAAAAGCATACAGTCCCTACCAGCAACAGGATAGACATCCATTTTCTCAATCGTTGGCGTGGCCATTTGAGCACCTCCGCAGTTTTTGTTGGAATGATGGTTGGTATTAAAATTATTGTTACATCTTGATTTAATTATATTAACCCGTTATAATTTAGTCAAATTAACTTAAGTAATATATCGTTAAGAAAAACTTATATCTCAAGCTACAAGGGGTGTTCATTATGAATACAAAACAGATGGAATATATTGTTAGCATCTCTGAGGAGAACAGCATCACCAAGGCGGCTGCAAAACTGTACATTACCCAATCGGCCTTAGATCAACAGCTAATTAAATTGGAAAAGGAATTAGGTTTGCAGTTATTTCACCGTGCAAAGAACAGCCTTAAACTTACCGAGGCGGGACAGGTATATGTATCACATGCCAAGAAAATGCTCAATATAAAAAAAGAAGCCTATTTGATCCTAAGCGACATGGCGGAAAAACAGGCGGGCACCCTAACGATTGGTCTAACACCTGAGCGTGGGATCGAGATGTTCATGACGGTCTATCCGGATTTCTATAAATCCTTTCCTGAGATGACTGTGACCCCCCGAGAAATCCATGTCAAAAGACAGCTGGAAATGCTTCGCAATGACACGCTGGATATTGGTTTTGTTACGTTGTCCTCGCTCCCCACCGGTGGGCTTACGTTTATACCCATTACCCAGGATAACATGGTACTAGCAATTCCAGCTTCTCACCCCTATGCCAAGTATGCTAACCCGCCCGGGAAACAACTTGCGGTTGCCGATCTTACCCAGTTCAAAGAGGATACCTTTGTTTTTATGTTTAAGGAATCAACACAACGGACCATTATTGATGCCCTATTTGAAAAAGCGGGGTATAAACCAAAGCTGATTCTTGAAACCTCCAGCAATCAAACCTCTTATTCTATGGTCAAAAACGGATTGAGTTGCTCAATCCTTCCCGACTACTATACATACCCCGACGATAAAGTCGTTTGTTTCCGTTTGCCAGACACCCCGCCATGGCAGCTTTCAGCTGTATATAAAAAAAAGCGTTATATTGGAAAAGCCGCAAACTACTTCATCGAACTTGCATCCGAGTTCTGGAGAAATAGAAAGCCTTAAGAAAAATAAAACCAAAGGCGCCTTACGTTCGAATCATTGAGGCGCCTTGTTGTTTTATTTTTCTTCTATTACCCTTATGTTACAAGCGAAATACCCATTGACCTAGTTTACCCGACACAATATATTTTTCCTGGTCGGAGATCTTCGTATCCACCTCGAACCAAGGGGCTAATACTTCGGCCATTTCGTTTGCCGGGAGCATCTCGCAGGAAACACGTTTGGCAGATTTCACATGATGCCGCCGCAACGCTTCAAGGCCCATTCCGTGCGCTACGGTCAACCGTCCATCCGCTTTGAGCCAGCGGGTAAGACCGGCAATCAGCTGCGGTGGGTCTTCAAAGTGCGGAAAGGCATTGTAGATCACCACGCAATCACATCGCCACTGTACTGGTACCATCTGGATATCACCGCATATCACCTCTAAACGGGGGTCATCCACCTTGGTGGCAGCAATGCGTGCCATCTCAGCTGAAATGTCCACCCCAATCACATGGTCAACATTACGGCGAAGATAATAAGGAAACAGCACACCCGTACCGCAAGCAACATCTAGAACGACAGCGTTCGCTGTCACAGCGGCCGCATCCAAAATGAAGTTAATTTTCGCCTCGTCAATTACCATCCGTGCATCCCACTCCGGGGCTAGGCGATCGAAATAGGTAGCAACTTCTTCCTTCCAACTACTAAAGGGACGTTTAAGCCCAGCAGTAATGGAAACTTTCACCTCATCAGCGGTGAGGAACTGTTTAGCCATGATACCTCCTGTTAATTTGCGTGGTTCCAGTCTTTTACTTGTTGCCTGAGCCAATCCGTCCAAGCATCCATCCCCTCGCCCGTCTTCGCCGAGATTGGGAACATCTTCAGCTTGGGGTTGCGCATATACGCATACTCCTTGACCTTGTCCAAATCGAAATCAAAATAGGGCAGCACATCAATTTTATTGATGATCAGCACATCACAGACGGTAAAGATCAGCGGATACTTGAGCGGCTTGTCGTGTCCCTCCGGAACAGAGAGAATCATGGCGTTCTTTACTGCACCGGTATCAAACTCGGCAGGACAGACCAAGTTACCCACATTCTCCAGCACAACCAAGTCTAGATCCGCGGTGCCAAGCTCCTTCAGTCCCTGCTCAGTCATGCCGGCGTCAAGGTGGCACATGCCGCCGGTGTGGAGCTGAATCGACTTGACGCCGGTAGTAGCGATTTTCTCGGCATCCACCGCCGAGTCAATGTCAGCCTCCATCACGCCGATGCGCAACTCGCCCTGGAGCGCTTCGATGGTACGCATGAGCATGGTGGTTTTACCGCTTCCCGGGGAAGACATCAAGTTGAGCAAGAAAGTTTTCTCCCGCTTCAGTTCAGAGCGGATCCGTGCGGCTTCCTTGTCGTTATCCGCAAAAATGCTTTCCTTGATCTCAATGATTCGGACTTTTTCCATGGTTATTTTCCTCCGTTTAGTAGGTTTCAATTGCTTTCAGGTTTATTTCATTTCCCTGGATCAGATAAGTGCGCTCGCTCTTGCAGTGGGGGCAACTACGCCCATATTGTACAGTTTCGTAAGTCCTTTCGCAGTTTTCACAAAAGGTCAAGGCCGGGATCGTTTCAATGGACAGCGTAGCCTCTTTCAACAGTTCCGTCTTCTTCACTGCCCATTTCCAGCAGTCGGTGAGTTCCTTCGGCACTACGCCAGATACCTCTCCCAGTTCCAGGGTGACTCCCGAAACCATGGTGAGCTTATTCTCCGCTCCAACACGCTCTACGGACTTAATGATGTGAAAGACGATTCCCAACTCGTGCATCTTATTTAGTTTTCTTTCGCCCAAACTTAATCTTCAGCCCGCGCTTGATCATGTAGGGTAGAATCACTTTTAGCTTGTCATCGGAACCCACCATAGTGCTGCACTCCGGCCGCTCTCGGTGGAGGTGGATGGCATCAAAGGCGCACTTGGTGGTGCAGATCCCGCAACCGATACACTTATTCGGATCAACCACTGACATCCCGCAGTCAAGGCAGCGAGCCGTCTCTTTTTTTACCTGCTCCTCTGTAAAGGCTATCCGATCATCGCGGAAGGTCTTAGCCAAAGCTTCGTTATAACCAACGCGCTGCCGGGGAGTATTATCGAAGCTTGCCAGATCAATCAGGACGTTCGTCTTATCTAGTTCGATGAAGTCCCGCCGATTACGGCCCAAGGTCAAGCTGGTGTTGGGCTGTACGAAGCGGTGTAGACTGATCGCGCCTTCTCTGCCGGCCGCAATCGCATCGATGACAAATTTCGGGCCGGTATAGGCATCGCCACCAACAAAGAGGTCCGGTTCAGCCGTCTGACCGGTCACCGGGTCGGCCTTGATCGTCCCGTCGGGATTAAACTCGACCTGCATGCCCTCTAGTAACTGCGACCAATCGCCTTTCTGACCAATGCAGTAGAGCACGAGATCACACTCCACCGTTTCGGTGCTGCTTTCATCGAAAGTAGGTGCGAAGCGGCCCTCATGGTCCTGGACTGACAAACACTTCTTGAAAGTGATCCCACTGGTTTTGCCATGATTAGCGCTGATTTCCACCGGTCCCCAACCGGCGTGGATGGTGATGCCCTCCTGCTCACATTCAGTGCGGTCTTCCTCACCGCAAGGCATCTCATCATAACCCTCCAGACAATACATACTAACACTCTCGGCGTTACAGCGGACCGCGGTCCGGGCGACATCGCAGGCCACATTGCCGCCGCCGATGACCACAACCTTACCGGAGAGTTTATCTTCGTCCTCAAGGTTAACCGCGCGCAAAAAGTCGATCCCGGCAACCACACCTTCGCTGTTGGCACCAGGGATGTTTAACTTAGCGCCCCTTTGGAGACCAGCCGCCACATAGAAACCTTGATAACCCTGACGACGGAGTTCGGGGATGGTAACATCCTTCCCAACCTCGACACCGCATTTAAACTCAACGCCCATCTCACGCAGAATATCGATCTCCGCCGCCACAACATCTTTTTCTAAACGGAAGTTAGGAATCCCATTCATCAGCATCCCACCAGGCCGAGATTCCTTCTCAAACACCGTAGGCTTATAACCCTTCTCCGCAAGGAAGAAGGCACAGCTCATCCCAGCAGGGCCGGCGCCGATAATCGCAATTTTTTCTTCAAACCCACCGTCAACCTTAGGAATGACCGGTTCGGGAATAAAGCGGGTCTTGGCATCCATATCCAGTTGGGCAATAAAGCGCTTAACTTCATCGATGGCAACAGCCTGATCCACTGTACCACGGGTACAGGCCTCCTCACAACGGCGGTTACAAATGCGGCCGCAAACTGCCGGGAAAGGATTATCTCCCTTGATCAGCTGCAGCGCCTCACGGTACTTGCCCTGGGCTGCCAGCTTCAGATAGCCCTGCACCGCGATATGGGCGGGACAGGCTGTCTTGCAAGGAGCGGTTCCGCTGTCATAACAATTGATCTGGTTTCGATCGCGGTAGTCGACACTCCACTTCTCCGGTCCCCAGGGGGTTTCATCAGGAAGTTCCACCCGGGGATATTCAAGCGGACCGTCGTTAGTACAAAGTTTCTGTCCCAGCTTGACCGCTCCGGCGGCACAATTCTCTACACAACGGCCGCAAGCCACACAGTTCTCCTGCTCAACCTTGGCCACATAAGCGCTACGGCTCAAGTTGGGTGTGTTGAAAAGCTGAGAGGTGCGCAAGGCGTTACAGACATTAACGTTACAATTGCAGATCGCAAAGATCTTGTGCGCACCGTCGATGTTGGTAATCTGATGAACAAAACCATTCTCCTCCGCCTGCTTAAGGATGGCCAGCACTTCATCATAGGTTATGTACTCGCCGCGGTCGGTCTCCACGACATAATCCGCCATATCGCCAATGGCGATGCACCAGTTATCCGCATCGTCACCACAGCCTTCACCCAGCTTTGCTCTGCTGGCCCGGCAGGAGCACATACTTTTGGCGTACTTACCCTCATACTTCTTCAACCAGTAGGAGATATGCTCCACGCTTACGGACTGATTTTCCGTCTCAATGGCCTTTTCCACCGGTATAACGTGCATCCCAATCCCCGCACCTCCGGGAGGTACCATCGGCGTGATTTTTTCCAGCGGCAGGAAGGACATGCGCTCAAAAAAGGCCGCAACTTCAGGATGCTCGTCGATCTGGGATTTACGCATATTAAAAAACTCTGCGCTTCCTGGAACAAACCGCGACAACACATACTGCTTTTCACGCCGGGGGTTTTCCCAGTTGTACTCGATGAGGCCAATATAGGCCATGTCAGCTAGGATCTGCTCCAAATATTTTTCATCCTCACCCGTTAGCTTCACCAGTTCCGGTAGGGTCTTGGGTTTACGAACGCCCATTTTCAGAGCAAGATCAGCCATTTCATCGGTGACAAGACCAGCAAGGCCCCAGTATTCCGGGTCATTGCCGGTAACCCCTTTCAGTTTTGCGGGAAGGCGGTCCGTAATCATCTCACCGAGCTTAATTATTTTTTCTCGCGGCGCTTCCGTGCGGGGAATCTCAAAAGACAGCTTGCTCTCATCCAATGGCATTCTCGACTTGGTTTGCTTGCTCACAATTGTCCACTCCTTTTCGTTATGATCACTATTTTTAGTTTCATTGCCGCGTCAAGTCCTATTCTTTAAGGCGGGCTAGATAGTCCGTAATACCCGTAGCCAGTAAATTACATGCCCCTTCCCCATCGCGGGCTTCGATCCGTTCGATAAACCGCTCCAACCGGTCAATCGCAAAGGATGTTCCATAGATCCGCAGATAGTTAACCCAGAAGGCAATGGAAACATCGTGGGTGGTGTTCATGAACAGCGTCAGTATACTCCTACCACTTAAAATACAGATCTGGCGGTGCCAGAGGAAAAAACGTTCGGCTAATTCTTTCTCTCCGCTACGGTGAGCACAGTCACGGATCGCTGCGGTCATCGCGCGCAAATGGACCAGATCCTCCGCACTACGGCAGAGGCATAGTGCACGGAAGGCCATCCCCTCAATCGCAAGACGCAAGTCCAAGATCGCGACAGTAACTTCCCGGCTCAGTTCGTTGCCGTTCAGATGGACAATGGCATTAAGCGTTTCAATATTGCCGGTCTTCATATAGTCAGCGACAAAGACACCGGATTTGGGTTTGATCTCAACCAATCCCATGGCGGCCAGTTGTTCAAACCCGGAATGGACGACCGTTTTCCCGATCCCCATTTCGGCTGCCAATTCCCGCTCTGAGGGCAGCCTGTCACCGGGATTCCATTCTCCCGAAAGGATTCCTTTGGTAAGCTTGCGGACAAAATATTCTTTATTGGTAAGCACAGGTGCTTTTTTTGTAAGATCCATAAAATTGCCCCTTTGAGCTTTATGATTGAAGATGAAATCTGGTCCGACCAGATCAACTTTATATTAACAATTTGGTTTGGACCTGTCAACAATAATATCCCTCTTGATCTTGGGTTTTTGTATATTTGTACATTAGTAAGCTGAATATTTAACCATTACCTGGACATCCTGAATATATAGGAGTGTGATAAAATGAACGGAAATTCCGAGATGTTAAACTTCGTCTTTCAGAATTCACAGATGGGTGTGAATACAATCAAACAATTGCTGGGTATAGTTGAAGACAAGAACTTTAAAAAATACTTAGAATCTCAGTTTAATGAGTATAAAGAAATACATGGCGCTGCACAAAAAGCGCTGAATGAAAATGGGCAAGACGAAAAAGGGATTAGTACATTGGATAAAATAAAAACTTATTTGATGATTAATATGGAAACCATGACCGATAAAACCCCCTCACATATTTCCCAAATGCTGATCATCGGAAGTAACATGGGTATCATCGATGCAATCAAAAATCTAAAAAAGTATAATGATGCAGAACCGAGTATTAGAAAACTGATGGAAAAATTGCTTAAGTTTGAAGAGGACAATGTCCAGCAGCTAAAACAGTTCCTCTAAACTTAGATTGTTGACAAAAACAAGCCCCTGACCCTGAGAACCCCCTATTGACGGGGGTTCTCGCACTCTCACGCTTTAACCCTTGACATCATTTCTTATGATGCTTATTCCACATGGAGATCTCCTTTTGCCACTGCTGCTTTTGGCGTAAATATCCGGCTTTGTCGTCGGAGAATTTTGCTTCTCGTTTCAGTTGCAGATAGCTCTCCCAGCGCTCGCGCGGGAGCTCGCCACTGTCGAGCGCTGCCCTAACTGCGCAGCCTGGTTCGGCCTGATGGCGGCAGTTGTTGAACTTACACTGCCCAAAATAACTCTCCACGTCGCCAAAGGCTTCGCCAAGTCCCTTGCTGACATCCCACATCCCAAGCTCGCGCATACCTGGAGTATCAATGATCAGCACGCCGCTCTTCAGCATAATTAACTGCCGGTGCGTGGTAGTATGCCGTCCCCGGCTGTCATCCTCGCGGATTTCGTTAACCGCCATCAACTCCTCGCCCGCCAAAGCATTGACCAGGCTTGACTTGCCCACACCCGACGAGCCGAGAAAGACAATAGTTTTACGCGGTTTCAGGTAATCCTGTAGCGTATCTAGTCCAAGACCGGTTACTACACTGATCCCATGTACTCCAGCCCCGACCGCAACCTTTTGTACTGCCTGCATTTGCTCAGAATAATCCGCGACCAGGTCGGCTTTGGTCAGTATTACCACCGGCATGGCTCCAGACTGCCAGGCCAGGGTAATATAACGTTCGATGCGCTTCAGGTTGAAGTCAAAGTTGAGCGATTGCATGATAAATACATAGTCAAAGTTGGCGGCAACAGCTTGCTCACCCCGTCCGGGTGTGGGGTCGCGTCGGGAAAAGTATGACTTTCGCTTCAGCGTTTTTATAATTTGACTGTCACCGCTGGGGTTGGGACTTACCAGCACAAAGTCACCTGTTGTTGGGAAATCTTCTAACCCATCACGGTAATAGATACTTGTTTTTAGCCTTCCATAAGTGTGGCCGTATTCACAGACGAGTTCATAACGTTCCTTGTGTACTGCCGTAATGCGAGCAGGGATACCTTTCACATCTTCCGCGATCATTGTTGGGCTCAACCCGTAATCAATTAAATTTATCAATTTAGACCCTCCGTTATTTAAAAAATTCTTCTGTGTTCAAAATCGGCAGAAAAATACCGCAGAAAGCAGCCTTTTCAGCTGCAAACTGCGGTTTAAGAAGCAAGTATGCAAAAAGCACACCTCTTCGATGTGCCCGTAATGGTTTACAGTATTCACGAAAGGGTTACTTAATACGGCATCGCAAAAACAAGGTGTCCATCACACCAGAATACTAAAGTACCTGAATTTTTGCTCTGCCCCTATTTAGTTTTAAGACGCCGCCACCTCAGATAAAGCCGTCATAAAACATTTCCCCTTTCTTTACTGACCTTTGCAGTTATTAGCATACATATAATACCACATATAAGTCTTAAATATCAATATGTTTTCAAGTTGAAGGATGGATTCACTCAAGTGAAGGTTCTTTGATCGTCGGAGCTTCGTAGATCCTTGAGGTTCCACCCCACGGATGATGCCCAACGGCAATAGATCTCCAGCCATATTTCTCATAATATGAGGTATGGTCGGTACAAAGATACAATCGATCAAAACCGAGTCTTCCCCCGTCTATTCTCGCATTTTCCAACAGCCTTGCCCCAAGAGCATTACCTCTGGCTTTTTCTTCAACAAAGAGTGCACACAAATATGGAAACAGATCTGTTCTATCAACAAAATCATTTTGGATCAGCCCGCAACCGCCTATAATTTCATCATCTTCATCAATTACCAAATACCACTGTGGAAGACTCTCGTTTTTATTGATACAATCAGCGAAGCTCTTTTCATATTCCTTGCGATCTATGCCCCATTTTGAAGCAAACCAAGCAATGCCACGCTCAGCATACTCGGGGCAGTTTCTGATTGAAATAAGATTATAGGTTTGTTTATTCATTTGAAATATCTCCTTCGGCCAATATATATTCCTAAAAAAACTCCATTTCGGAACAATTAGTTGAATCCCCAAATCCTGGATGACCTGGTGTGTACAATCCTCTCGAATTAACGTAAAATGAGGTTAGCACCAATCATCGTGTATTTATTTGATACTAAAAGATCTATCTTGGAGGTAGCATTTTTGAAACTATTATGGAGATTAGGAAAAGCAGCTATCAAGTATAAAACCTTATATGTGATTGCGATCATTTCTACCTTTGCCTTAACAGTTACGAATTTGGCCGCACCAAAGATTCTCGCTTCGATCACAGCCATCGTTGAAATGGGCCTGGCTAGGGATAGCTTGGAGAAAATAAGTAGATTAACTGGAATCTTAATCGGACTATATCTCTTAAAAATCCTGTTGCGCTACTTAAGTAACTATCTGGCCCATAAGGCAGCATGGAATCTAGTGGGGGATTTAAGGGTTAGAGTATATAATCATATTCAAGCTTTTTCGATGAGTTTCTTCAGTGATAAGCAAACAGGAGATTTAATGAGCAGAGTTGTTAATGATACCGCAACTTTCGAGCTTTTATATGCCCATATCATCCCCGAGATGATTACCAACCTAGTTACAGTACTTGGGGTTATGCTCATCTTACTTACCATTAATATAAAACTGGCCTTACTAACTTGCCTTCCGATTCCACTAATTCTCTTTTCCGGATGGATTTTTGCGAAAAAGGTCCGCCCAAATTTCCGAGTGTCACAAAAAGCCTTAGCGGAATTAAATGCCAAGTTACAAGATAATTTTTCCGGGATTCGCGAGATTCAGGCCTTTGGACAAGAAAAATATGAAGAAGAACAGGTTTCAAAACAAGCAGGTGTTTTTACAAAAGCAATTCTGCATGCCTTAAACTTAAGCGCGGTATTTCACCCGGCAGTTGAATTTCTATCTTCGATCGGTACGGTAATTGTCATTAGTATAGGGGCTCTTCTCGCTTTTCGTGGTGAATTGTCTGTCTCCGATATTGTTGCCTTTTTACTTTACTTATCCTTGTTCTATACACCGGTCTCAGGTCTGGCCCGACTGCTGGAAGAGGCTCAGCAAGCTTATGCCGGGGCCGAACGGGTAATGATGATTTTAGATACGCCTACGCAAATCAAAGATGAAGAAGGGGCAATGGAATTAACCAATGTCAAAGGGAGTATTACTTTCGATGCTGTCGATTTCCAGTACGAAGAAGATGTTCCTATTCTAGAACAGATCAAATTTTCCTGCGCGCCGGGACAAATGGTAGCCTTAGTCGGTCCAACTGGCGTTGGAAAAACCACCTTAACCCATTTAATTTCCAGGTTCTATGACCCTACTAAGGGCAGAGTTCTGATCGATGGAAAGGACATTAAATATGTCACCCTGACCAGTCTCCGGGCGAACATTGCCCCCGTAGTACAAGATACATTTCTCTTTAATGGTACCATTACTGAGAACATCAGATATGCCGATCCCAAAGCCACCGACGGGGAGATTATTTCCGCCGCCAAAGCCGCCAGGATTCATGATAGTATTATGGAGATGCCCCAGCAATATGAGACTCGAGTGGGAGAACGAGGCATGAGGCTTTCGGGTGGACAGAAACAGCGGATTGCCATCGCCGGCATTCTCGCCATGCGTCCCCAATGTCTTGTTTTGGATGAGCCCACTGCCATGCTGGACCCTCAGGGCCGCAGAGAAGTCATGGACACAGTGCGCCGCCTCAACAGCGAAGCGGGCATGACTGTGGTCTGGATTACCCATCATATGGATGAGGCAGTCAGCGCCCACCGGGTCATGGTTATGGACCAGGGCCGCATAGCCATTCAAGGCACCCCCCGGGAAGTCTTTCGTCAGACAGAGCTGCTGGAGTCCCTGGATTTGGATGTGCCTGTAATCACCCGCCTTGGACAACTGCTGGCCCAGGACGGTTTCGACCTGCCTCCGGATGTGCTGACGGTGGAAGAGATGGTGAACCTCTTATGTCCATAATCGCTGCCAACCTTACCCATATCTATTCCCCGGACACCCCCTGGACCGCCAAAGCTCTTGATGATGTTAGCCTTGAAATTCAGGACGGCGAAATCATCGGCCTTATCGGCCACACCGGTTCGGGAAAGTCTACCCTCATCCAGCATTTCAACGGCTTGCTCAAACCCACCTCCGGCAGCGTCCAAGTCCAGGGCTTCAAAGTGGAAAAAGGCGTTAATCTGCGACGATTGCGGCAAAAGGTCGGCCTGGTCTTTCAGTACCCCGAGCATCAGCTCTTTGAAGAGACTGTGGCCATCGATGTGGCCTTCGGTCTGAAAAATGCAGGCTTGCCCAGGGAAGAAATTCAGGAGCGAGTGGAACATGCCCTCCGGGCAGTAGGCATCGATTACGAGACTTTTAAGGACCGCTCACCCTTTGAACTCAGCGGCGGACAGATGCGCCGAGTGGCCATTGCCGGCGTTCTGGCCATGAATCCGGACGTTCTCGTGCTGGATGAACCCACTGCAGGTCTAGATCCGAGAGGAAGAGATGAGATCCTTGATCAGATCGCCCTGCTGGACATTAAAACCGGCTTGGGCAGAATTAACCCGGTCGAAATCAGCTTTGGTGGCATTTAGTTCAAGCTGACTGCCGTTTCTTAGATGAGTAAAGACCACTGTTTCATTACCACTGTGGGAAACCACCGGTGTGACACTGACCGTGAAGTATTTAAACCCTGCTATACCGGCATTAACAGTCATGGTATTGATGCCGGCCTGGGTTGTCCCGGAGGTATAAGCAGAATCAGGCCGGGGAGATAGTGTGTAGACGGGATTTTGCGACGTGATGTCACCCTTGTTTATCGTATAGATTTCAATTAGCTCACCGGTTGCTTCTTTTGCCGTCAGCGTCAAAACATCACCGTCAATGT
>ENA-UOOK01000760-UOOK01000760.1-fermentation-metagenome-genome-assembly--contig:-NODE-760-length-43034-cov-24.083855_pt1 | contig 43034 bp, 46 predicted proteins | sample MGYA00245777_ERZ724023 | MGnify/ENA primary metagenome ERZ724023 (study PRJEB28704, sample SAMN03018312) | fermentation metagenome | biome: anthropogenic terrestrial biome; feature: soil; material...
AAGGAAGAACTCTTCCATGCCTGGCAGGATGCTTATTATCCGGGCGGAATTTCGCTATATGGTAAAGACACTCAGGGTAATAAATCTGAAGGATATGTGAATATTGAGTTTGAGGCGAAATTTTTTAAAGATTTGCTCAATAACCCCGAAATGTATAATGGGTGTTGCTATGCATTTAGTGTTGATATTTTATCAGAAGAACTATATCAAGAATATTATAATTGGATATTAGATATCAAAAGTTCAGGAACTATGAATTTTCAGGACAGTGATTATCAAAGATGGCTAAATCTATTTCAACAATATGATTTAAATTATACATCTCCAATGAGCAATGATTTATTAACGCCAATAGCTTTGAGATATTTAATAAATAATGCAACTTGCTTGTAATAAAAATATAATAACTATTGACTATGAAGCATAATATTATTATTCTATTTTTTATCTTACAGATAATAACTATGGGATGTTTTGCCCAACGACGAAGCAGTGTATTTGAAATAGTTACAAAAAAAGATGTAGATAAGCAGACAACAGTCTATTATGAAGATATTGAAAGAGATAAATATACGGAGATACCGAAATTTAATCTACAAACATCTGCAGATTTATCTGTAATTGTTACAAAAGAGCCTCCTGTAAAAAAATTGGGTAGGATAGAAAAAGAAATTTTTTCCGAAGAAGAATTATACAATCAGAATAAAGTTTTTGCTATTTTTGAGATACATATTCCTACCGGCAAAGTTGTGGCTGTATCTTTTTTAACAAAAAAGACGGATATCAATGTAAGAAAGCTGGAACTATACAATAGACGTATAAAAAATGAAATCATTTTCGATATCTCTTTGAGAGCAGATTTAACTAAAGAAGGTTATGATAGAATAGCATATCCTCTTTTTTTCTCATCATACGAATTGAAAGAATGATGAATATAACTGGTAACCGATGGTGTCGTTAAAAGCGACACTATCGGTCTGCTAAATTATATTCAAACAGTCGCAGGCTTGAAAGTAAAAAAGGGAACGGTTATTTATCCCTCATTTGAAAAAAGAACTCTTCCATGCCTGGCAGGATGCGTATTATCCGGGAGGTATTTCGCAATATGCGGAAACAGGAATAGTCAATATCGAGTTTGAAGCGAAAGTGTTTAAAGACTTAATTATGCAAATGGGTACTTATTCTGCCTTTTTTAAAACTGAGACAGATGAAGAAAAAAGAATTAATAGTGAGTATGGAAACTGGATAGAAAGCGTGAAAGAAGACATATCAATTCTTCAAGACAGAAGCGTATACAATTATTGGCTGGATTTGTTCAATGAATATAATCCGGCTTATACAAGTCCCATAAGCAATCAATTGACGGGATTCGATTCCCTGAATAATATAATAAGTAGCTCAAACTGTTTTTAAAATTAAACAATATGAAAAAGTACAGTATAATTTTAGTTGTCTTATTGCAGAGTTTTGTTGCTGCAGTTTTTTCACAAAGTACAAAGGATGGATTTTACATTTCAACGGTAAAAAATACAACAAAGTTTGAAGATGTGAATATGGATAATTACAGATCTAATCCAAAAAATAAAAATGGGGAAGAAGTGGAAAATCCTTCATCTGAATTTTCCAGTAAAGAGAAATTAAAAAAAATAGAACGAGAACTATATAATGAAGAAGAGCGCAATTATATGCTTTCTCATTATCGGCCAAGGGCTATGGCTATGGTCAGGGCTAACGACGGTGAAATAGTTTCGGTAACGTTTATTTTTAATAATTTGGAAGACCCATCGTTTATCGACACAAAAAAACTACGGGTGCTGCGGAAAAAGATAATGGCTGAAAACTCGTTCGATGTCTTGTTTAACGGACAAAGAGCAGCATCTGGATATATACCTGCGCGTATAAGTTTGTTTAAGCCTTAATTTTGAGATCCCTTAGCGTATTAATAAGGGTAAATGAAAGCTCTTTCTCGCGCAAGTTCTACGAAAGTAACTTGCGCGAGAATTGAGAAATTTACGGTTTCCTGATGACCATTATTCCTTTGGTAAAATATCTGGAGTTTACGGATTTCAAGGCATTTGACAACAATAGCTATATCGTTCGCGACAAACAGTTTACGGGGCGGATCCTCTATCATAACTTAGAGGGCGAGTTTGTCAACGGGTGGGTATATAAAAACGGAGAAATTACCCATTTCCTAAAAAGGGTGCAACCGAATGAGGACCCGGTAATTTTCCTGAAATCATCGAGAAGTTTGGACTGCCAGAAATCGAAGTTGAATCAGGCGTTGAGTGAATTTATTCATGAGGGTTGTATGCAGGTAGCTTTGTACAATACGTTAGTTGACAACCGGGTTTATCTGGATTTCGGGATGATGCCTTCCAGCAATCCGGCTTCGTATCACTCGGAAAGTAAAGGGATCACTTTTGCCAATACGGAAAGCATTACGAGTACCAGTTTGAAGGAAGAACTCTTCCATGCCTGGCAGGATGCTTATTATCCGGGAGGTATTTCGCAATATGCGGAAACAGGAAGAGTCAATATCGAGTTTGAGGCAAAGTTTTTTAAAGATTTGCTCAATAACCCCGAAATGTATAATGGGTGTTGCTATGCCTTTAATGTGAATGTTTTACCAAATAATCTATATACAGAATATATTAATCTGATATATAATATCAAGGATTCTGGGAAAATGGAGTTTGAAGATACAGATTATCAAAAATGGTTAAACTTATTCCAAAAATATGACACAGATTATACTTCCCCGATGGCTAATAATTTGTCAACCCCAAAAGCCTTGAGGAATTTAATAAATAACTCAAAATGCTTTTAAAACATAACGAAATATGAAACCTAATATGATTATTCTATTTCTCATTTTACAGATAGCTACAGGATGTTTTGCCCAACAGCAAAGTAATGTATTTGAAATAATAACAAACAAAGACTCTAATAAAGCGATATCAGTTTATTATAAAGATAAAGAAAGCGATAAATACAAACAATTACCAAAATTCAAAACCCCTACATCCGATTTGTCAACTATTGTAACAAAATTCCCCACTAAGGAAGAATTGAGTATCATAGAAAATGATATATTTTCGGAAAAAGAACTAGAAAAATCAGGAAGAGTTCTTATAATATGTGACATACATATTCCTACAGGAAAAATTGTATCAGCCTCATTCCTAACAAGAGATACAAATATAAGCCAAGAAAAAATTGAATTATATAACAAGAGAATAAAGAAAGAATTAAAGTTTGAAATAATATTGAGAAGTGAACTAGTTAAAGAAGGTTACGCAAGAATGACTTTGAGAGCTATGCAAAAATAGACGTTAGTTGAGAAATCTTCCCCATCGAACTGAGGAAGATTGCCAGAACCAGATATGGAGAATATGCCACTAAAGTAAACGATAAATATCTTTTCCATATTAAATAAACTACTGAAATAAAATTCATTATCCGACAACCAGTTCAATAAGTTGAATAAAGGAGTAGAGGAACTCATAAAAGAAGGCTGCATGCAAGAATCACTCTATAAGGCGTTAGTCAATAAAAGTGTCCAATTATATTTCGGGATAAATACTTCTGCCAGTCCGGCTTCGTATCATCCGGAGAGTAAAGGGATCACTTTTGCCAATACGGAAAGCATTACGAGTGCCAGTTTGAAGGAAGAACGCTTCCATGCCTGGCAGGATGCTTATTATGAAGGAGGTATTGCCCAGTATGCGAAAGTAGGGAAAGTAAATATAGAGTTTGAGGCGAAAGTCTTTAAAGATATTATTGAAAGTCCGAATCATAGCTGCTGTTGGGCATTTATGGAAGCAAATGATTTTCCTGAAAACCTATCAACGGAATATAGTTTGTGGATTTATGATATACGGGAATCCATAATCACTTTACAGGATACAGATTATCAGAAATGGTTGAATTTTTTCAATCAACACAACACAATTTATTATTCTCCCATGCAGGATAATCTTAGTACACCAAAAGTCATAAAGAGTTTAATGAATCAATCCGACTGTTATTAAAATGATTATATATGAAAAAGTTTGTTTTTGCAATATTTATGCTTGTTCAATTTCTGTTGGGTCAAATTTATGGGCAGAAGTTTACAGATCGTGTTTTCAATGTTGAGGTTCGAGAATCCGTGTCAAGTGGTACATATATTAATTATTCTGATAGGGATCGGGATAAATATAGAACTTCTCCCAAATTCACATCGAATGAACGATCTGCGCGCGATAATGTTAACTTTCGCTTTAACTTGATCTCTAAAAAAGACAGTATTGAACGGACGCTGTTTAAAGCGGAAGAATTGGATACACTTAAAAGAGGAATTGCTATTTGTCAGATACATATTCCATCAGGGAAAATAGTTTCAGTTTCGTTTGCCCTTCAAAATTATGTTGATATAAACAAATTGAAAAGATTTAAGAATGAAATCGAAACGAATTTATATCTTGAAGTAGAGCTTTATGGAAATTTGGAGAAAGAAGGGTATTTACTTCAATCTTTTCCAATATTTGTTTCACGAAGGAGAAAATAATCCGGCTTATCGGTACTTTCTTTCTGAAAGGGAACTGTCTGTTTTATGGCAGTTCTCTTGCAGAAAAATATATTTTGTCACTGCGATACACTTAAAAAATAATTGATAGAAAGTTGATTATCATTTCGAGCTTTGGAATTATTGACATCCATATTGGTAAATAATTCAGGAGAAGATGGCGGCGGTGATGGAAGTGGATACATCCCCTCAACCCGTTTCCTCATTACCGGAATGGCAACAGATTTTAAAGAAAATTACAATGAGAGATACTCAGAAATCGAAGTTGAATCAGGCGTTGAGTGAATTTATTCATGAGGGTTGTATGCAGGACGCTTTGTACAATACGTTAGTTGACAACCGGGTTTATCTGGATTTCGGAATGATGCCTTCCAGCAATCCGGCTTCATATCGTACGGAGATTAAAGGGATTACTTTTGCCAATACGGAAAGCATTACGAGTGCCAGTTTGAAGGAAGAACTGTTTCATGCCTGGCAGGATGCTTATTATCCGGGCGGAACTTCTCAATATGGTAAAGACACTCAGGGTAATAAATCTCCGGGATATGCAAATATCGAATTTGAAGCGAAAATTTTCAAAGACATTATAATGCCACTTTACTGCTGCATGGCTTTCAATATCGGGTCTGCCCCAGATAATATTATTGATGATTATAACATATGGATGCGTTCAATCCAGGATAATCCTTTGAGCCTTTCTGATTCTGATTATCAAAAATGGCTTAATCTGTTTAATCAATATACCCACGTATATAGTTCTTCTCTTAGTCCTACACTTTCTTCCCCACAAGCTTTAAGAAAAATTATTTCATCATCGGATTGCTTTTAATTGAAAAATATGAAAAAAATATATGTAGTATTAATTATGATTCAAGCATTAATAATTTGTCCATTATATGGTCAAATTAACCTTGCACAAGATTCTTTAATTAGAAAAATAGAAACAAGCCAATTCAGCGGAACAGTTGTATTTAAATATTCGGATAGAATAAATGTTTCAGAGAATCGGTCTAGACCGGTAGATAAAGAAGGGGTTGCAGTAGAAATGATGGAGATTCATTTGAATTCTATAGAAAAACTTAATCAAATTCTTCAACGAATATTTACAAAAGAAGAAATTCTTAGTTTATATAATAAAAAATGTATGGTAGATTGTATCGTTTTATCTTCTGGCAAAATTGTTAGTGCATCTTTTCAATTTTCTGACGAAGATACGGATATTCGTTTAAGCAAATTAATTGAATTTTCCAAAGCGATAAAAAAGAATCTCTCCTTTAAAATATATTTTAATCGTAAAATTGAGAATAATGATAGCTCTGTTCTGTTAACCTTTCCCGCTGTTAAAAACATTCATATACAATAAAAATTTATAAGAGATTATTAAGGGGCAATTCAAAATACACACTTTTATATGAAACTTTAAAATCTTATTGAATAGTCACTTATAAAAAACGGCTTTTTCTCTTCACAGGTAATTTATAGGTAATTCATAGGTAATAAAACTATGAAAACCCGCATAAATAAAGAACTTGAACGGAAATTGATTGGTGATAACAAAAAATGCATGTATTGAATTGCCGATTGATAACACCGTTATCATTCAATATACGCACAAATGTTATCAATAAAATGATAATAAATGTGCTTGCATTGAATTGCCGAAAATGGTATTATTTTCAGGTTTAAATATCCTTTATAAGGAATTTAAAAAATGCTGATTCTTTAAACTACCATAGATATTCAATCGCTCAAACTCTCCGATGATTTCTTCCGGATGATTACTGATCATATCTGATAAATTGACTTCGAATTCGTATGTCTGAGTATGATAATTGATCACCGGTTCATCAATCGGAAGTTCATTGATAAATGATAACGCTGTCGTGGAACCGAGACGGCTTCCTTCGACGATTTGTTGTAAAAGTAGATTATATAAAAAACGTTTTAGCCCTTCTGTCTTTTGTTCTGAAATGTTGGATATATCCGGCATATCATCGGTTACAACATGAAGGGTTGTCGTAACCTTACGGGGCTTGTTTTTACCTTGCCCTAATATCGAATAATCTACAAATATCGCCGGCAAAGAAAAATATTCATACAACTGCGGCTCATGTGGCTGTGACCTATAAACGTCTATAAAAAAATCACCATCCAATCCTGCATCGATGAATATTTGTTTTTTAGAATCGATGAGTTTATATAATTCTAATAATTGTACAAGCATTTTTTTATTGTTTTAAAGCCCGCGAAAACCGCGCGGCGGTTAATAAATATATCCTTCTGTTAAGCGTGTAGCTTTCTCCTAAAAACTGACGCTGGGGAATTCGTGTGTCCATTCTTCGAGAATGGGAATTTACTACGTGCGATTTGATAGTTTGCGCTTTTATCCTCTCTGTTCTGCCGGCTCTAACACGGGTGTATGAGCGACGCCTTTGTGCTTTCACTGCATGCGTCCTTACAGTGAATGTCCCGGTTATCGTTCCACCGTAGTTATGGATAGATGCATACGGTACATCGGTACCAATAACCACACGATTGGTATTAGCCGATATTTTGCGTATACTCCGTTTTAAGCGTCCGGTATCGACTAATAACGTTTGGCTTCTTTTAGGACTGCCTTTTCTCCTTTGTTTGCGTGGCTTCCATCGTTCTTTCGTATGATCCAACCATGACTGATCGCGAAACCTTTCCTTTGAAAAGTTGACAGCTACTGCTGCAATTTCATCAGGTAGTTTCAGATAGGCTGATTTTAAAGCCTTCATTTTACGTGTCCAATCCGTTATATCTGCTTTACTCATGACATTGTTTCTGCTGATCTGACTACACGAAGGAACATCTCTGTCATCCATCTTTCCATTTCATCCTTGCTCATGCCGTTAATTGATTGATGGGTGGGGGTGAATCCTTTTACAAAGCTGTCAATATTGATGGTCGTATTTTTTGTCTGACTACCATTCGTTATTTTGCGGACAGTCTCTGTCGGAGTAACTGGTACTCCAGGAGTACCATTGTTAGGTGTTACCGGTGAACCATCAGGATTATCATTCTCCGTTTCCGTTTCGATTTTTATTTTAGCTTTGATTTCGCCAATATCTGGCATTTTAAAGTTCTGAATTCGTTCTTTCACATCTTTAAAATTAAACGTTACGATGTCGTAAAGTATATTACCGATGGATTCCGCGAATTCTTTTATCCATATCAGATATGGACGAATGTAATTATATAATGATAAAAAGCCACCTTTAATACCGGTTATCTTTTCAAACCATCCATTTAATGCTTCTGTTACATCAAAGATAGCTTTCCATGCCAATTTCATATAATTGATCACAGCTTTGATTGGTACAATAGCAATTTTAAATGCCCATTCGAATACCTTTCCAATAATATTGAGTATATCTCGGAATAGTTCAGATTCTTTGTACAGATTCCGGAAATAGCCGATTATGTTTAGGATTCCCTCTCCGACTTTTGAAACAATAGGTAAAAAGACTTCGCCTATCTTTATCATCTCCACTTTTAGCTGATTTTGAATAATCTTCCAACTTTCCATGGGGGTTAACGAATCTTGATAGGCTTTTCCGAGAGCGCCCTGAGAGTTTACTGTCGCATCAATAGCTTTTTCAAGTCCGTTTACGTCTTGCGTTAATGTTGCAAAGCCCAAAACGCTCATTTGATCGAGTCCTAACTGGTCGAATTTAATCATCCGTTGCTTATCAGATAGCCCAGACATTTGTTTATCAACATCCTTTATAATATCCAAAATTGGACGGACTTTATTTGTCTCAGTATCGAATATCTGAATTTTCATCTTCTCCAATCGTTTTATCACTTCATTATTCGATAAGGAACGCATGATTCCCTGTAAAGCAGTAGTTGATTGCTCAGCGGATAATTTACCCGTTAAAGATGCGAATGCTCCTGCTGTTTCGTCCAGTGCAAATCCTACATTCCGGGCGAGCGGTATTATTTTAGGCAGGTATTGGGCGATATCCCTAAACTCGGCATTTCCTTCTTTCACCGTTTCGAAAAGAATATCATAAACTCGGTTGATATTCTCTCCGGAAGACATCATCGTAGCAATCCCTGCCGAGGCAACAGTTTCAATATCCGTAAATCCTGCTTTTGCCGCTCTTAACGTTGGTTCCAATGCATGTAGGGATGTATTGACGTCAAGACCGGCACTTATTATTCGGTTAAAAGCTTCTGGAACTTGTTCGAGTGAAGCGGCATTCCGTCCACCGATCTTAAGCATTTCATCGGAAAGTGACTGTAATTTTGTTTTTGTGAGTTCTGCAGTAACATTGATCGCTGACATTTTAGTATGCCACTCATTTGCCATTTTTGTTGCTTTAACTCCTACACCAATGGCGACTCCTGCCGCCGCCGCAATTGCAGTATATGGGTTGGCTAACGTCCCGATCGCAGCTCCGACTCCCGGCACTTGTGAACTAATAGCCTCAAAGGCCTCAATATTCTTTATTTTGAAATTGTTTAGCTTTGATTGCATGTCTCCGGTAGCTTTCCTGATTTTCTTATCAGCAGCATTCAAACCTTTATCGAGATTACCATTCAGGTCTATAAATAATCGTAATTTTGCTAATCCATTCATTTTTACATTAAATATATTTGTCATTCAAAATAAATTTGTATTTTTGTGGTGCCGGGGGCTGCGGCCCATGGCTCCCAAAAGCGGTAAGAACTTCGGTTTTTACCGCTTTTGCTTTATTTTATCTTGATAAATCGCCCTTTGCTCAATAACCACACTTCAAAATCTTCCTTTTCATAATGTTTCAAATGGCCTTTTGCGATGCGCAATGCCTCATTAAAATCGATATGATCGTTAAGATGTATAATAACTGTGTCGGCCTGTTTTTTACCGTTCGATATCGCCCATTGAATTGATTTTTTCGATCCGTTGGGTGATTCGAATTCCACGACCTTTCCGTTCAAAAGCGCATCCCCGTTTTTGTTTCCGAACTTATTTACGTAATCCCTCGGGTAAAACCTGTTTTTAACTTGAGCATCCTGTTCGTTTAGTACGGGAAGCAATTTTAGTTTGGATTTCGGTTTGTGATTCAGAAGCACGTTGGAGGCTTCGATATTCGTATGCAATTCCTTTTCTCCGTGTAACGGATGAATATCGAATTCGTGACGGCCAACGACAAATGACTGATACGTATCTTTCGGATCAAGCCAGGCGATGGATTTCCGTAATTCCGATTTGGGTATTCCTTTATAATACGGATGTCCTTTCGGAAAAATCAATCCCGTTTTAGCAAGATTGGTGCGGAACATTTTCGGAATATCCACAGATGGAATTTTATCATCCGGTGTAACCCGTCCTAATCCGTTTGGCACCTGTACAGCTTCGCATCGGCATCCCCATCCGTTCGGTGGATAATGTGTCAACCAAAACGAATCATTTATCGGGCGAATGATCCCATCCAATAGTTGATGTTCGGGCCGAACGGCATCATCCCCCGCGGTTTGGTATTTCAGATTGGGGATCGTATCTTTATCGCGTTCGAATTGCGTCCATCGTGCGGCGCTTTGGGAGGCTGAAACAGCAAAATTGTACTCACTCCGGAACCAAGCATTATTATATTTCCCGATGACGGTTTGTGCCCGTTCTTTGAAATCGGCAAGCGAACGCAGTTTCCCCTTTTCGTCTTTCAATAACGAGGTGAGATCGCGCATTTCCTGCCAGTTCTTCGCAGCGCTGAACTCCCACACGTCGCTTGTAAGGCGTGCTAACATTTCCACATCAGGCGTAGTGAAGTCCGGCGTAACGATTCCATAGCTTTCCATCACCTTGCCGGTTAATGAACGGGCCGCAAGTGAGATCAATCCTTTGGAAGGTTCACGGCCGGAATGGATATCTCCGATGACCAGATTGACCATTTCTTCCATCTTTTGAATGATGGCGGGCGGGATTTCTTCCGATGCTTCGGGATGCGAACCGCCGCAATCCGGGCAGGTGTGCGCATATAATTGGGGAACGGCGTGCGCTTTGGCTCGATCCCCTACCGAAAATTTGCGGATATTCCCCCGCTGTCCAAATGGGATGTTTCTTTTTTACCGATAATAGGCAAATTGAATGTTTCGGCTATTACATCCTGATCCAATTCGTAATGTGCCATTGCATCGCTGACGATCTTCCAGTGCTCTGTTAGTGATAAATCCTCTGTCTCATCGAACCGGAACATCATTTTCGTATTATCGAAAGGAAAACCGAGATATTGCAATACGGGCATCAGTTGCCGTTGTACGATAAAAGCGACATTCCGTTTATCGGCAGTGGCAAGCTTATCGTCTAATGTGCGCTCATGAACTTCCGTTTGTGCACGGTTCCCGTTTTCTTCCGTAATAGTGGTTGAGCCCAAGAAGCGTTTACCGACTTGATTGTCCTGATATTCGGCTTGCGCCAGGAAAGCCTTATCGGGATTCGCAGCATTGGCGAGATCGTGAACGGTGATTGTTGTCCCTGTAGGCAGTACGCCGGTACCTGATTGGCCTAAATTTACAAGAGACTTACTGATTTTAGGCACTTCGGCCTTATTGTTTGTCTCTGCGGTAATCAATGGAAATCCGAAACGCTCGGAATATTCGGCGTAAGCCTGCAACGCATTCCGTTTCCAAATAAGATTCGGAATAACATCGTTCATGATTCCAAAAGTCGAGTTGTGGATGATAGCTACAACATTCGGGAAATCATGATAATTAAGATATTTGTCTCCACCGACTTCAAGATACACACGTCCCAATTGCGGACATATATTGCGGCGCGGGATGATCGAAAAAACGGGCGTATCTTCATCGCGGGAGAATTCCAACACACTATATTTTTTGAAATTGCCCTCAAAGAACTCGTTTAGGAATTCATAAAACCATTGATCATTTATGAAATTGGTCTGCTCATCCAATTGTTTACCATCTTTATCGGTGATATAAAAGCGGTGATTCATTGTCGCCATTTTGCGGATCTCGGTGACAGATGCCAAATGCGCATCGATCATGTCACTGTATAAATCCTGAATCAGGTACCAGCGCGGATTATCAATGTTCTCCGCCGCGCCGATAGCCTGTCGCCATTTATCGATATCCTTCCGGTTACGATCCTGATATTCTTTGATAATTTGAACAAGAATATCATTTTTCGATTTATCTGCATAGTGCCTTAATACCGCCTCTGCGGTCATATATTTTTGGTAATCATCCTGCGTAATATTTCCGTCAAGTGTATATTTAAGGGCATCATTGTAATTATTTGAATTACCGGCTGCCTTGTTTCTTCTAAAAAGTTCACGTATGTTCATTTCTTTCCTTTTTGAATTACCATTTATGATTTTCAGGCGGGCGACTGTTGATTACCACCTCGCTATATTCTTCTCCTTCGTCATCCTTTACCGTTGGAAGATCGGTCGGCGTTGTTCCATTGCCGACATCTTTCAACCAGTCAATGGCATCTTGATAGCGATTTGCCCGGTGTTCCGGTATGTCTTTCATGCCGGTTTGGCTGTAAAGGTGGTAGAGTGCAATGTCGATGGTGATGGTAACGATCCACTGGTCTCGTAAGTCGTTCAGTTCATCACCGGGTGTGAATATTTCATCGCAATCGTACCGTTTGCCAATGCGGTTTTTTATTTGATGGATAGCTGTTTGTTCGGCCCGAATGAGTTTTGCACTAACATACCAGTCAATAGTATTGGCCGTCAGGAGCCGGATGATCTCCGCTTTGATCTGCATGCCATAATCGGATTGGAGTATAAATCTTGCCATATTAAAATCTATTTTTTTGAAATACTGAACGTGGCGTGGTTACTATATCGAAAGAACTCACAAACGTTACCTTGTTGAGTTCTGCTATTGCAGACTGAAGAGCATCAGGGCCGTCATCATTGGCTCCGCTACCTTTTTCAAATGCGAGGAGTTGATCTTCCAGGTTCTTCATTCCCGGATCATTTTGGTTATTGATGTTAAAATAAACATTCAATCGTTCGAAATGTCCTGCCATGCTTTCAATACGATCATATTTATTTCCTTTACTGTTTTTGTCAGCCACAATGGGAATATAATATCCGCGCCGATCTCCTTCGGTATCGAAATCGTTTACGAATTCATCTTGTGCAAAAAGGCCTTCAATCAAGTATGCGATATTATACTTTTGCAGGTGTTTTTTTTCATACAGTTCATAAAGCCAATACGCACATACGGCACGGGATGTTTGACGGACAAAAGCATCAATAATATGAAATTCCCTTTTTGTTTTTCCAACCAAGAGAAGCGCTTTGTAGTCGCCCCTATCTTTATATGAGAGGTCGCCATACATAACCAAAGCATCGTATTTTTGTAACGGGAGTACGTTTTTGTACTGAATCCATTCCGGTTTGAAAATCGAACCGTCCACTAATGGCGTACACATGTATTCCCGCATCCAAGAACGATAAGGCGTTGATGCATATTTCTCACGCCAATAGTCGGAGGTATATTTTGCTGTCCATGACGGTGTAAAAAGGTCATCGATAACCGCTTTGATTTTGAAGTGATGAAAAGTTTTCGGCAACCCTTGCTCTTTAGCCTTTCTGTTAGATATTTCACATAATTCTATCAGTTTTGACATGATGGAATTTTTGTGAATTTGATTATTGTTGAATACAAACCGTTCGTGCCCCTTGTCAAAGCATCCCCACAGCGTTCCGGTAATATAGTCCACCGCTTCACGGATTAGCCGGTCGTTGTTACAACGTTTCAACGTATCAATATCGTCGCATCCGATATAATCAGGTCGATGTTCGCCGTTGCGTAGCCCGCGGGGGTCTTGTCCGAACCCGAGTGCCCTGAAATGGATACCGTTCTTTGTCGTGAAATTGCCTTCTGACCAATCACCGTGCTTAAATTGTTCACCGTAATCGTTTATAAGACGTTTGTTAAACTTCAAATTCGCCTGAATATCGGAAAGCAATCGAATGGCTTTATCTTCATTTGCGCCAATTAACAACATAAACCAAATTTCCTTTTTAACCAAGGCTAAAAAAAGCGGTACGCCAAGCATGAAGTGTACGGATTTAGCCGAGCCTCGAAACCAGTCGTTGAGCAATTTGATTATAGAATTATCAATAATGAGATTGGCTGTTTTTTTGTGGAAAGGCGCACATTCGGAAGTTGCAAATTCAGGAAAATGATAGGCAAACCAGTCGGTATAATTTAATTCAAGTTTTTTGATACGCTTGTGCTTTTCTTCCGCGGTTTCGCTTACTTTCAAAAATGCCGTCTTTTGGATTCGCAAGCAATGCGCATCATAGTCTTTTAATATTTTGTCGTAATTAATTGCCATTGTCCTGATCTATTTTGAAGATTAAAAACATTTTGTGATACTGTGTTATTTTTACAGCATCTTCGGGTTCGATTTGGCTTATATAGTTATCGCATTCAATCAGCACATCACGGACAACTTCGGGGCTTACCTTTTTACTCATATAATCGTATGCCTTCATAATCTTACTGATGGCATCAGCGTCGATTTCTTTTACTTCATTACCATTTGTGTCAGTTCTTTTTTCACCCTTAGCTACTCGAATAGCTGCTTCCATAAGAATACGTTTCAATTCAGTTGGGCCTAAATCGAAAAGTTCTTTTTTGTCATCCCATTTACCGTCTTCACGCCATCGATAAATAGTTTTGATATCGCGTTCCAATTCTTCTGCGATAGCTTCCGGTTTTAATCCTCGTTCAACGAATAGCCATTCGGCATGATTGATTTCGGCTTGTGAGGCCTGTCCTTTTCTTCTCTTTTTCGCCATTTGAATTAAATTTTTATACAATATTACGGATTCTTTTCGCGCGTAGGGATATCGGCGTTAAAGCAGCTTTAACGATTCGTAAAGTGGCTTTAATGTTTAATAAAGTGGCTTTATTCCGTGTATTGACATTCAAAAATAATCCGTTACTTTTGCTGCATATTTATACGATTTAAATAGTCGTGATTTATGAGAATAAGAAAAATTGACAATAGTCATGCGGAAGTAAAATTATACGGGAATATCGGCACATGGTTTACCGATGGCGACCAGTTCTCGCAAATGCTCGAAGAGGTCGAAGCTAACGGATATACCCGTCTAACGATTCGAGAGCATTGTTTCGGCGGATCGGTGTTCGAAGGAAATGTAATTTACAATGCACTGCAAAGAAGCAAACTCGATATTACGATCGTAATTGACGGTGTGGCCGCTTCAATGGGATGTTATATTCTTCCGGCCATCGAAAACGTGGAAATTTGCGAAAACGCTTTCGGCATGGTTCACCGTCCGAAATCATTTGGCGGGGGTGATGCGGATGCACACCGTAATGAAGCTAAACTGCTCGACAGTATGGAAGCCAATTTCATTAAAAGAGTGAGCGAACGAACCGGGATGAAAGAAACCGACGTCCGTAAGAAATGGCTTGATGGCGGTGACCATTGGCTTAACGCCAAAGAAATGGTACAATACGGATTTGCCAAAAAAGTTATCCCTGCTACTGCGAAAAACATAAAAGATTTAGACAAAGATATAGCGGCTAACATCAGCGTGGAAAGCATATACGATCGTTTTGCCGCGCAACTACAGATAGAATCAACTAATCACAAAAATGACAAAAAAATGAATGTAAGTGCACTTATTGCCGCCTTCGCATTGGAAGGCGTTACGGCTGAGAGTTCCGAAGCGGATGTTCTGAAGGCCCTTCAAACCAAATTTTCCGGTTTGGAAAACAAAATAAAGGAATTGGAAAACACGGCCAAAGCAAAAACGGAAGCCGAAATCAATGCATTGCTGGATGCGCAACCGAAAGGCGCCTTCACCGATGATGAGCGGAACAAACTGAAAGAAATCGGAGTAAAAGCGGGCGTTGATGCTTTGGCAGTGGCTTTGAAGAAAAATACGAAACCTACCCCTGTTATTGCAAGTATGATTCGGGATGCAAAAGGTGATGCTGCCGTTACAAAGGATTGGAAATGGTACCAGAAAAATGATCCCAAGGGATTGGAAAAGTTAGCGGAATCGAATGCCGATGAGTTCAACAGGCTGTATTTGGCTGAATATGGCGTGAATCCCGCATAAATATTGAATTATTAATTGCAAATAAATATTATATGAGAACGAAAACAATTTTAGTGATGTTGATGGCCTTGTTGGCCAACACTGTTATGGGCGGGGCGATTGCGTATGCTGTAGGTATTCCGGAAATAGCAGGCGTAGTGGGAATGAATGTCGTCGGACTCGCTTTGTCGTTTGTCCCTATGCCCTCGGGGGTACGGGCTGGCGTGTATGTAGAGGTATGGACGGGAGAATTAGTGAAGCATTTCAGTCATGCCGAAACTGCTACTTGGATGGATGGAATACCTGATTACAGCCGTTACCAAAATAATAGTGTGATCCATTTGGTAGATGTGGGTGCCGATCCGGATGTATTGATTAATAACTCAACCTATCCTATCCCTATTCAAGAATTGGAGGACGGGGATATCGCAATCTCTTTGGATAAGTTTCAAACAAAGCCTACACCCGTGACGGATGATGAATTGCATGCCTTGAGTTATGATAAGATCTCAAGTGTAAAAGAACGACACGGAAATGCAATTGCCGAGACGAAATTCGATAAAGCAATTCATGCTTTTGCCCCGGCTGAAAATGCGGCTTCGACACCTGTGGTATTTACATCCGGTGACGCATCCGACGGACGATCGATGATCACTCGTAAAGATATCATCAAGTTGAAAAAGGCATTCGATGACGCCAAAGTACCGGTAAAAGGCCGCCGTTTGGTATTGTGCAACGAACATGTACAGGATTTGCTTTTAGCGGATCAGAAATTTGCCGATCAATATTACAATTACACTTCCGGTAAAATTTCAAATCTGTACGGGTTTGAAGTGTATGAATATGTAAACAATCCCTTGTTTACACAGGAAGGAAAAAAGAAATCCTTTGGCGCGACTGCCGCTGCGGGTGATTTCCGTGCTTCTGTTGCTTTCCATGCACCGACTATGTTCAAGTGCGCGGGCGAGACAAAAATGTATTATTCCGAAGCGAAAACAGATCCGCAAAACCAAAGGAATCTGATCAGTTTCCGTCACCGCTTTATCGCTTTGCCGAAAAAGCAGAAAGCTATCGGGGCAATTGTGTCTAAGTCGGTTTAATGAAATGTATAACCCGAAAACTCCCCGCGATATCAACGGGAGTTTTCTATAACTAATTAAAACAATGGGTAATTTAAAGATATCTAAAGAAACAAGGGCAAAAGCTATCCAAACAGCAAAGGATAACGGATTGTCGTCGATTTTCGTAAATGATAAAGGCGAGTTTTTCAGCAATGAAAACTTTGCACGCCTAAGTGTGGATCAAAAGGTCGATCGATATGCAAAAATCGATGTATTGACGGTTGATACGGATGAGAAAAAAGGCACCAATGACACGGGTACTGTAACGGAAGTTGTTGCCGCTATCGAAGCCGCGACCGATATCGCTTCGGTTGAAGCAATCCTGAAAGCGGAAAACGAAGGAAAAGGGCGCAAAACCGTCATTGAAGCCGCTGAAAAGAAAATCAAACAATTTAAACCCGAAGAATAATGAGTCTACGTGGAGTAACTATAAAAGAAGGTCAAATCGGGGCGAATGTAATAGGCGACGGGCGTGAGTTTGGCTTAATCACCAATGGCGTGGCGATTGCCGGAAAAGTGTCGCTCGGATCGGTCTACACGTTACGCCGGGTTTCTGACGCTACAGCGCTGGGTATCGATTCGAATTATGATGCTTCAAATGGCGTTCAGGTCTATCGGCATATTTCGGAATTCTTCCGCCGGGCCGGTGAAGGGCAAAAACTGCATATATTGCTCGTTGCTCAAACCAAAAAACCGGGTGAAATGGTTGATGATGCCAAAACTTTGGCCGTCGAATCAGGCGGGGTAATCTCCGACATGGCCCTTGCTTTTAATCCTGCGGCGGATTATGAAGATACGTTGCTTGACGGGATCAACGCCGATATAAAAGCTGCAATTCCGCTATTGCAAGGCTTTGCCGATTGGTGTGATGAAAAAGATATGCCATTGCATGTGATCCTCGAGGGGCGTTCTATCGGTGATATGCTCTCAGCGTGTGTTGATTTGCGGGGACTCGTTATATCGGAACAGCCGTTCGATGCCGAAAAGGTGACCTTGGTTGTCGGGCAGGATTGGGCCTATGCCGATACTTTGCCAGGACATGGAAAGAAGTTTGCCGATGTCGGTACCTTTTTAGGTGTGGTTGCCTCGATGCCATGGAATCGAAATCCGGGTGAAGTGGAAACGCAAAACCTAACGGATAGCCAACTCGGAGTGTGGACAATCGGCGGACTGAGTAACCATAAAAAGTATAGCGAAGTGTTTTCGGAACTCGAAACGCTTAACGATAAAGGGTATGTTTTCCCGATCCGATATCAGGGTATTGCCGGTTATTGGTGGAATGACGGTCATTGTTGCGTGGAGATCGTGAACGATGCCGCCGGAAATATGAATCAGCACACCATTTATTACAGTCATACGATGGATATGTGTAAACGGCAGTTGCGGCTGACTTATCTGCCGGAGGTAAAGAAACCGGTCTCTTTGGATGATGACGGAAAGTTGCCGCAAAGCGTCGCCGGTTATTTTAACGCGATCGGTGACGGGGTATTCGACAGTCTGGCAAGCCAAGCATTGATATCCGACGGTGAAACGAATGTAGATACGGACAGTGATCTCTTGCTCGAAAAGGTGTTGAATATCGATTTCGCAGTGATCCCGACCGGTTGCGTGAATGAAATCAAAGGAACTATTAATCTCAAAAACCAGTAAAGTATGTTCATAAAAAGAATGGGGGAGGTTTATTCCTCCGGAGATGCAGTGGTAACGCTGGCCGGTATGTACGATATTAATCCGACCGCCATCGAATACGGCTATTCATATGCGCATGCATACCAGCGAGGCATCAAACGGGAACCCCGGGGATGGCGTATGGGTGCAAAAGATTATGAAGGGAAAGTCACGCTTCCATTGGATTTGGTTTCCTATATTGAAAAGTTTGCCCCCGGCGGGGATATCGCCCGTATCCGGCCATTTCCGATCAACGTCACGTTTTTCAATGCGGAAAATGAATTGATCAATGATTTGGTGACGGCAAAATTTCAAGGTAACGGACGTGCGGTAACCAACGACGGTGAATTGGAACGCGAGTTCGATCTGTTTATCATCGGAATCAAACTAAACGTTGGAAAGACAATATAAAAATAATAATCAATGAAGGAAAGGGAAACTGAAAGCGGTTTTGTGCTATTCGCGATGTGTGCGGAGCCGTTTCCTGCGAAGCTGGCCGGATAGGTTTCCCTATGTTTAAATCAGTTTTAAATCAAATTTAAATACAATAATCAGTATGAACGAAAAAGAATTACCGGTGGGTATAAGCGCCGAAATGATTGCCGATGCAAAGGCAAAACATGGTGAAAAGAATGTGAAGTTTCTTGATTTGCCGTTGAACGATGAGAGTACGGAATTCAAAACCGTACTGGCCTGCGTGCCTACGCGGACTATTATGGGGCAGTATCGCCGCTTTGCCGATACCGATCCGAAAAAGGCGGACGAAATTTTAGTGAAAAACTGCTTGCTTTCACATAAAGATGAAGTCCTTGCCGATGATGGCCTGTTTTACGGCGCATTGACCGGCATCGCGGATTTGATCCCTATGCGTAAGGCTATCGTAAAAAACTGCTGACGCAACTGCCGGATATTCCGCCTTTGGGTGAGAATTCCGACGGTTGCGACATGGATGATGTGTTGCGAATGAATGACGCCATGATTCGGTTCTTTTTTAAGGAAAACCCGGATGATCTCTCGGATGTAGATTATGCCGGCCGGATAAAAGAACTGAAATGGCTCGCAGGTGAAGGATTATTAAGAGGTATCAAATTATGAAGATCGATTTTGCAGGAAGGTTTCAAAGCGCGTTTGGGTTTATCACGAAGAGCATAAGCAGCCGGCTCGATAAGGAAGGCTTCGGCGAGGTGATCCGGAACTCGCATAATAGTGGCTTCGACCTGAGCGGAAATGTGTATGTTTGGGATGAAAGCGCATCTTTCGATGAAATCACTCTCCGTAATAGTACGGGCGGACGATACCTCTTTGCCTTCCGGCTTCTTTCGGAGCAAATGGGTGATGTGTTTGCAACCCCGCCGATGCTTTCGCTCAGGCGGTCGAAACGCTTAATCATTACAACGATTGATAACAGCGATACGGAAGTGGTTGAGCGTTATGGTACCGAGCCGTATGAAATTACTTGGCGCGGGTTGCTTATCGATTTGGAGAATCATGCTTTTCCAATCGATAAACTGGAAGAACTGAATAAAATATTTGAAGAAAATGGTGTATGGAATGTTGATAGCGAAATACTGCAAGCGGTAGGTGTCGCGGCGGTATACTTCAAAGATATTCAGATTGATTTTGTGGAAGGATTTGAAGATACCATCTCTTATACTTTTACCACGCGTGCGATACGCCCGTTGGAATATCAACTTAATGATGTGAACTGATATGCTCCTTTATCGAAACATGATATCAAAAGTAACGCTCGGCCGGGTTATTCTGAATAATATATCGAATTTCGAGATTAATGAAAATATTCTCGAAATTTCAAATACGGCGAAAATTACCATACCCAGGCATTACAAACAACTTGATGGAAAATCCGTTTTGGATCAATTTCGTGTAGGAGATAAAATGACTATCGAGGCCGGATATTATTACGGTAGCGATGTGGATATGGCCTTAGAGTTTACCGGGTATGTACAGGAAATAGAAAGCGATTACCCTTTGATTATCCATTGTGAAGATGAGTCGTATATTTTCCGTCAGACCAACAATAACAAAAGCTACCGGGATGCAACGCTCAAACAGATTCTTTCGGACATCATTCCAAGTAATATCGGAATCGAGTGTCCGGATATGACACTGGGTAAATTTATGATTGACAACGCCAGTACGTATTCCGTATTGCAGCAATTGGTCAAAAATTACGGGTTGTTCAGCCGTTTGCAAGATGGTAAACTGAAAGTCGGATTAGCCTATGAATTCGGCGATAATACAACCGAGCATACGTATGTGATAGGTAAGAATGTAAAGAAGAATGAACTGAAGTATAAACGGGAGCGGGATTTTAAAGTACGCTTTAAAGCGATCGCTAATAATCCGGACGGTAGCAAAACCACCGTTAGTATTGGAAATAAAGACGGAGATGCTTCGGAACGCACATTGAATTTTGCAGGGCCTATGTCTGAAGCTGATCTCAAAAAAGTCGCGGAAGGTGTAGCAAAAAAAGTGATATACGATGGCTACACCGGTTCGATAACCGGATTTGGCATACCTCGCACGCATGCCGGTGACGCGTTAGTGATCCGGGACGAATTCGAGCCCGATCGGGAAGGAAAGTATATGATTGAAAAGGTGGATATCGCCTATAACGAAACAAACGGTTTTTCCCGTCAAAATACGCTTTCTTTTAAATTGTAGTACAGATATACCTTTTTGAAAAGATATAATGTTCTGAACGATTTTAAAGCGGGTTTAAAGCATTTTAGAAATATAGAAACATGGGACAAGTGGAGCAAGCTATAAAAGAAGCGATATCGGCGGTGTCGGAGAACTCACAGATAAAAGGGATCATATCCGGCATCGCGGTAAATGTTCGTAATACATTATGCGATGTGGAGCGGGAAAACGCACCGACTATTTACGATGTGCGCTTGAATGCCATCGATGATGACCTGCAAAGTTTCCTCACCGTTGTTCCGGAAGAAAAAAGCAATGTACTGGTTGCTGTTATTGAGAATTTGAAGACTGAGGCTGTTGTTGTCCGTTGCTCTGAGGTTCAAAAGGTATTACTAAAGATTGGGGCCAATACAGTGGTACTGGATAACAACGGCCTTGTTTTCAATGATGGCGAAATATCAGGGTTGGCAAAATTGCCCAAACTCATTGAGTGGATGCAAAAAGTATATGCCGACTTACAGACATTAAAAACGCAACTTCAGACACATCCTGTTGCCGGTAATGGATCGCCACTTGCGATGTCATTTAATCCACAAACGGTAAATCCGGAAAAGTCTGAATTCGAAGATACAAAGATAAAGCATTGAAATGAAAGGAATTCTTTTAGATAGCAGTCATGATCTGGTTGTCTCTGTGAGACGGGATGAGGGTGGGAAAATCGTGTCGGGCTTGGTACTTGATGATATCACGTATCAGCGGTGCGAACTGATCATTATGGCGCAAAAAGGAGAATTCAAGGAATATCCTACGTTGGGATTCGGTATTGAAAGTTATCTGAAATTGCCGGCAACACGAAAACAACAGTTCATTAATGCCCTGCAAACAGAATTAAAGTCGGACGGATTCAGCAACGCAAAAGTAACGGTAAGTAATAATGATTTAAGTGATTTTGAAGTAGAAGTATGAAAACATCAACCCGGGGCATTGCCCTGATAAAAGAATTTGAAGGCTTTCGGCCGAAAGCCTATTTGTGCCCGGCGGGCATCCCGACGATCGGCTACGGGCATACCAAAGGCGTGAAGCCGGGCGACACGATTTCGGAGCGGCAGGGAGAGCAATTTTTGCGGGAAGACCTTGCCGCCTCGGAAAGGGTTATAAATGCGCTCAGCTTGCCATTGTCGCAAAATCAATTCGATGCCCTGGTAAGTTTCGTCTTCAACGTGGGATCGGGCAATTTTACCCGTTCAACCTTACTGAAGAAAGTCCGGGTAAATACGAATGATCCGTCGATAGCCGGCGAGTTCGAAAGATGGAATAAAGCGCGTGTAAACGGTGTGCTCACGGTCTTGCCCGGATTAGTCCGTCGCCGGAAGGCCGAGAGTGATGTATACTTTTCAAAATAACGGTTATGAATTGGTTTGAAATATTGTCCATTGTCCTAAATGTTGGCTTGGGAGGCAGTCTTATCGTTACGGTTGTAACCCTCAGGGCAACCAAAACAAAAGCCGAGGCGGATGCACAAAAAGCCCGCGCGGAAGCTAAAACAACCGAGATTGACAATGTGGACAGTGCAATAAAGATCTGGCGTGATCTTGCAACAGATATGAGCGTGAAATATGACTTGGTATTGGTTGAGTTGGAAAAGCTACGAAAGGAAGTCAACCGGCTGAATCGTATCAATACGAAGATCATGAAACTGCTCGATAAGATCACCCCCGAGAACATGGAGGCTATTGTAGAACAAATTAAAACGGAGATTCAACATGAAGCAAAAGAAGATACTGCTACTCGTTTGGGTGTTCCTGCTGACAGCTTGCGGAACGATAAAAACGGATAAGCGACAGGCGTTCAAAACGGATCAGGTCTCGAATGTCGATGTAACGGTAAAGGAGTCCGGATCGCAAAAGCGAATTGACAACATCATGAAAGATGCAAGGACAAACGTGTCCGATAAAAGCGTTACCCGCCAGACCGATACGCAATATTCCGCTCCGGATTCTTCGACCGGCCGGCAACATAAGACTCGCGAACGCACGACCGAAACGCTGAATGATATCGCAGTCATCAATGAACAGAATGAGCGTATCATCAGCGAACAACAGGACAAAATTGATCGCCTGACACTCGTTACTTCGCAGCTTCGGACGAAGCTGGATGCTTCGCTCTCGGAGAAAATAACAACTACCACGCGCCCGCCGGTATGGACGTACATCGTTGCTATCCTTGCCGGAGCCGCGTTGACACTAATAATCAGGATATGGCTAAAAAGGACATTCAGGCTTTAGAAGGACAGTCGGTATTCGACATTGCCGTGCAGACGGCTGGAAGCACCGAGGCGGCCATTGATATCGCCGCCGGGAATGATATTTCTGTGACGGACGATATCGATGTGCTCAATACGATAAAAGCATCGGCCACGGTAAACAAATCCATAGCCGGTTATTACGAACGAAACGCCATTAAACCGGCGACGAACATCACGGACAAAGGTCAGATTTTCGAGGACATTTTTAACAACACGTTCGCATGAGGACTCTTAACGAAATAGTACAAGCAATCCGCGCCGATTTTGTGGCGAATTCAACGTTGCAGCAGATGTATGGACTTGATAGATCGAAAACCTTCGATGAGCAATTCTCGAAAGTGAGCATCGAGGCAATATTGACGTATATCGTTGCCGTCGCGATCTTCACGCTTGAATCGCTTATGAACCGGCATCAGTCCGATATTGATGCGGCTATTACGAAGAATGCCGTGTGCTCCATTCCCTGGTACCACACCCGTTCGATGGCCTTTCAATTGGGCCATTTCGTCAAGTTTAATCCCCTCACATACGGGTTTGAATATCCCGAAGTGGATGAAGAATCACAAATTATCCGGTTTGCTGCGGTTAGACAGTTAGAGGTTGAAGGCGTTACGAAACTGCGCATCTATGTTTCCAAAGACGACAGGCAACCATTATCGGCGTCGGAACTGGAAGCCTTCCGGGCATACATCACCGAAATCGGCGCGGCCGGTACGCACTTCGAGATCATCTCCCAGGCTCCGACATCGCTCGAATTTACCCTCCAGGTAGTCCGAAATGCAATGGTGCTCGATATGGACGGGAACCGCTTGTCCGGAGGCGGCAAGCCGGTGGAAGAGGCGATATCCAATTATCTGGACAATATCATCTATGGGGGCGTGTTTAACCGGACGAAGCTAACAGATGCCATCCAGCAGGCGGATGGCGTGTCGGACGTGATCCTGAACGAAGTCCGGATCGCCGGGCAGGCGGTCACCTCGCAGAACATCGAATCACCCGGCGGGTCATTCGACTTTGACATCGATCATACAATAATAACTTACACGGTATGAGAATAGATTTTTACAAACTGATAGAGCAACTTTTGCCGACCTTTCTGCGCAAAGACCGTATACTCGCCTTCCTGCGCGTATTGGTTGCGAAACCCTTGCAGCAGCTATTCGTCAAGTTCCATCTGTGGCGGATGAAATCACGTTACGAGGCAAGCGTATCCCCGCAGGTGATCTCCCTGATCCACGCCATTGAACGCACCTTCGACTGTGTGGCAGAACTAACCGAGTTAGACGGCAAGCCGTATGACTTCCTTATTTCCATCGACCGAAGTACCGACCTGAATGCCATACGCGAGTTTATCGATAAGCATAAACTTGCCGGCAAGTCGTACTTGTTTAAGCTGGGCGATGCGGCATTCTCGGTTACTTGGCTTAGTCATACCGATGAGCATCTAATAGAAGAGTATTCAGCAGAATGGACTGAATACATCGACTCGCGTGGAATAGAGTTAAATCTCAGTTTGACTTGGAATAATATGGCATACGGACAATTTCCGGAGCTTACGCGCGGATGGGCGATAAATATTGAGGCATCGGAGCCTGTAACAAGTGACTTGGAATTTACAGTTTCATTAAAAGTTTTTAATAGTTTTACTACAATTACAATCCCTATAGAAGAGACACTTGTTCTTGCTTCCGGCGAAAATTGGCTGATTAAGAATATTAACGAGAAATATTACAATAACAATTCACTCGTGATAAGGATTCAGGACGTGACGTTTTCTCCTGAGGTAGATGAACATCATTTTTATGATTTAAAGTATTAACGATATGGCAAAGAAACGCAGTTTGACATTAAAAGTTACAAAAACGCTCTCCGGCGACATGGCGGAAGGGTACCCGCGCACTTATTACGGAATGCAGGCATTCTCGTATAATGGAACGGATTATCCGGCAATTGATGCGGAAACATTCTCGATGATGGCAGTGAGCCTATATCAATCCCGTCTGTCTGCTTTCATTGCATACGTAGAATTACAGGAATTCGGACTGAATATTAGTGAAGTACAAACCAACGAACCGTATTATTAAAACATTATGGCAACTTATACAGAATTGGAAGAAAGAATAGAAGAATTGAAATCGCGAACGGGGCGTATGTCCATCTCTCCGGAAGAAACATTCGACCTGATGAAGGACATGCTTGGCAAAACAAAGGGCGTGGACTATAATGCCGCCTCGATGGCCATACTCGGCAGTTATGCCACGAAAGCGGATATGGAAGCCGATAAGGCTCCGGTCGGTACCGACGGCAAGCCGTTGAAACATGGACAGACGGTATCCGTTACGAGCGATCCGGTGAGTGCCAATAACGGCGTATACCGATATCTCGAACCTGGATGGGATTTGGTGTTCCGGTACAACGACAGCCTGATATGGTTAAAGGAGAACCTTTCTTCGTTGAAAATAGCCTGTTTTTACGCCTCCGTTGCCGATATGCAGGCCGATGATTCACCTGTGAACGAAAGTACCGGGGAGCCGCTGCAAATTGGCGAACTGGCCGCGATATCCAACCCGGCAGATACCGGCGATCTGGATAATGGCAAGATATACGCATGGACTGGATCCGGCTGGACCTATATGGGGCAACTCGATTCGATTACTTCCATGGATTTTACCGATAACTATTTTGACATTTAGAAATATGGCACAAATTATTAAACTCTTAGACAGTCACACAAAAGAAAACGTCAACTATGAACAAACCCAATCATGGCATGATGGGACTGAAATGAACGATGAAAAATGCGATGGCGTTATTTATCGAAAAAAGCGGGGCCTGTATTATAGAAGGGCTTATTCTTCGAGTCTTAATGTAAAATGGTTTGGTGCAATAGGGAATAATAGCAATGATGATACGATTGCATTTAAAAAAGCCATTGCCTTTCTCAAAAATATGGGCACTGGTAAATTATACATCCCGACTGGCAACTATGTATTGTCAGATACATTATCTATAGAATTAGACGGTATCCAAATACAGGGTGACGGGTCAAAAAATTCAATTTTAAGAATAAATCATAATAATGCTGCTCTTAAGTACACAAGCATCATTTCTGATTTATCAATTTCCAAATTTGATATTTCTCAATTAGGAATAATAAATATAGTTAATGACGTTTCGTTTCCAAATGATACAATGAAAGGGATAGGCGTATTGTGCAGTCATATGCACTCTTCTTTATTTTATGATGTATATATAGAAAATTTCTTAGATGCCTTGATTTTAGAAGAGTCATATCTCAATAGCTTTATAAATTATTTTTCTCAATCAAATTATCGGGGGGTAAAAACTGTTGGAGGCTCAAATGGTAATACTTTTTATAATGGCGTTATTAGGAATTCCTCTCTTGATTTAAGAGGCGTCGGCTCAGAAAGAAACCTTTTTATAAATATAGATATTGAACCTGCAAGTAATACCCAATATGTAGGAAATAATAATACTTTTCAGAATTGTCGATTTGAGAGGTTCAATTTATTACATGCTGATTTTAAAAAGACGTGGTTTGTACTTGATTCAAAAAATAAATTCATTAATTGTGACTGGCACTGGAATTATGCTGATCAGCCACAAGATTACATGATGATTATAGAAGGGGAAGGAAACAGGGTAGAGATAGGAGATACCAATACAACGGCAAAATTAATTCTTCTTAAAGCTACTTCAAAATATAATATGATTGATTATAGGGGTAGCTTTAGAGACTATCAAATTACGGGATCGGTTCGTTATTCTGATTACCCTATACAAGACTGTGGACTTGGCAATGAAATAAATTTCTCGCCTGGAGGGGAAGTCTCAAAAATAATGGGCGATTATGATCTTTTGAAAATCGGAAAATTTAATAATAAAATATCAGGGCCATGGTATGACAATGTTACAATAAATATGAATACCATGTCTATTGTTGAGACTGATATTCATCAGCCGGGTCTCTATACAACTGAACAAAGTGCTCGAAAAATAGAAATAGTGAATGATAATTATGTCAGAAGGTTCTCAATTTTGTCAGATGTAATAGCAGATAGATTTAAGAAATATTCAGCGTCGGCCTGGATATATATTCCAGCGGGTTTTGACGGAACATACGTCTCAATTTCAATTATAGAGGGGATGTATATACCTCTGTTTATGTCCAACGACAATAAAGAAAAATGGGTGCGAGTATTTGGTTATTCCCAGCCACCAGCCTATGAGCCTGTAGGATTGCACGTAGACACAGATGCTTTATCTGGATATTTTTATTTTTCATTTCCAATCTTATGTGAAGGTTTATCACCCGTTTGAGGGGGCAGGCGTAAAAAAGCCCCCGCCTTCGCCAACCGCTAATTTCTCACGTCACCGGTTGAAACGATAAAGGTGCACACACACCAAGACAGAGGCTTATGCCTTTATGGTGTGTGTGCACCTATTTTATTATGACGTGAGAGAAACAAAAATACAATAAATAAACGAAACAAACTACACTTTTAAAAATTACAGTATGAAAACTCCAATTACATATTATGGCGGCAAACAAAACATGCTGAAGCACATCATGCCGCTGATCCCGGCGCATACGATCTACTGTGAATCGTTTGCCGGCGGCGCGGCTGTTTTCTTTGAAAAGCAGCCATCGCAGATGGATGTGATCAATGACCTGAACGGCGAACTCATCAACTTTTACCGGACGATTGTCTGTAATTATGAAGAACTGAAACGGGAGATTAACCGGACGCTGCACAGTCGAACGCAGCACGAAAGTGCCTGGTTCATATACAACCATCCCGATGACTTTACCAACATTCAGCGTGCCTGGTCAGTATTTGTATTGAGTAAATTGGGCTTTGCCGGGCAGTTCAGCAACTCGTTCGGCTTCGATAAGTCCGAAGGCCGTCAGGCTCGGAAAGTCGATTTCGCCAAGGAAGCCTTCACGGTCGAGTTACGTAAGCGGCTCGAGATAGCCACGATTGAGAACGATGACGCTTTCCGTGTTATTACCCGGTATGATACTCCCGAGACGTTTCATTTCATTGATCCGCCGTATGTCGGTTCCGACATGGGCCATTACACCGGCATGTTCGATGATGCGGATCTCGAGAGATTATTACAACTATGCGTCACCCTTCAGGGCAAATTCATGCTTACGATGTACCCGAATGACAATATTCAGTTATATGCCGAGCAAAACGGTTGGGTTATTCATTCGGTAGAGCGACAGATATCTGCCTGCAAGGAAAACAGGCGTAAACAGGAAGAATGGATCACCTGCAATTATGCCACGCCGATCAGTCAACAAGCTTTGAATTTATTTGAAATGCACGTTTAATGAGGATTTAAACTGTGTTTAACGGGTGTAAAAAACGTGAGCAGACTGTTCGCGTTTTTTGTTTTATAATTCATTTTTATTGAGTTAGAATCCCAAATATGATTTAATTAGTTCCGTTAAAATAGAAATGCCCAGTTCTACTGTTATCTTTCGACCATTTTTTATAAGTTTGTTTGACATTTTCTTTATCCAACTTTGAGTTTTTTCGTTAAGTTGTTTAGGCTGCTTTTCTGTGTTTTCGCTATTTATTATTGGGTATAATTCTTCAATATCAGATTTTTCTAAACCTAATTGATTTAATTCGTCTCTTAACTGATCGAAATTTCCTTTCTGTATAGTGGGCTTTTGATAAATTGTATTACTGTCTCCAGTATTTATTAGATTTCCATCTCCGATATTTGTGATATTCTGTGTAAGGTAATTGTGAATTATTTGGTTTGCTTCGTTTCTATTTTTTATTATCTCTTCTATTTCAACTTCATATCCCATTTCTGTTTCTAAATTTAGAGCCAAATCCAAAGCATGATTCCGAACCTTTATAAGAATATTCTTATAGACCGTATGGCTTGTGACTTGACGAGTATCAAACAGGGAATATAACTTATAGGTAGGGTTATGGTCTCTAATAATTTGCATAATAAATGCACTAATTTCGCTTGGAACTACAAAAGCGATAGTGTCTTCTTTATTTTTTGCAGCATCCTCAATAATTGATATACCCTGTTTTATTCTTATTTTGTTGAGATTCTCTTTTAATTCTTCTGGAAAATGAAGGGTAGATATTATCTGATCCCGTATTGAATAGAAACCGTTAGAATACGTTCCTTGTAGCAATGCGGGAGCTATACGATATTCAGGAAGATTGTCATCGTCCTCATATCCGTTTAACTCTTTATTTATCCAACTCAATAATTCTTTATTTCTAATTCTTGAGGCAAGCAATTTTAATTGATATAGTCCATTAGTTAAAGACTCCTTTTCCGTCGATAATAAACTCGTTATATTCGTTAAAACATTCATTATTATAAGTATTTGATATCAGGTTCAAAGATACATATAATTGTGTTTGAGGGTCTGTTTTTATGTACAATTTGTTTTATATTTGTGTACTTTTTGAATTTTCGATTATACATTTCCGGTGAGATTTTATATCTGCAAAAATATATCCGACAGAAAATGCTTGACGGTTCGACAAAGAAATCCTATCTTTGCCTGATTAATTAGGACAATGACATGGAACGCTTTATCAATCCATTTTCCGATATGGGTTTTAAGCGGATCTTCGGACAAGAGGCAACCAAAGACCTGCTGATTGATTTTTTGAACGACTTGCTGGAGGGCGAAAAAACAGTAACGGACATTACTTTTCTCGACAAGGAGATCCTGCCCGATTTTAACGAGTTTCGCGGGGCAATTTACGACATTTATTGTGTCAACGAATCCGGGGAACATTTTATCGTAGAGATGCAAAACGGTTATCAGACGTACTTTCGTGAACGGGCGCTGTTTTACCTTTCGCACATCATCACCCGGCAGGGGCGACCCGGAGGAGATTGGCATTTCGACGTAAAAGCGGTTTACGGCGTGTTTTTTATGAATTTTTGCCTCGATGACATTCCTCACAAATTGCGCACCGACGTGATTCTTGCCGACCGCGAAACGCATGAACAATTCAGTGATAAGCTGCGTTTTATTTTCATCGAACTTCCTTACTTTCATAAGCGGGAAGATGAATGCAATACGAATTTCGATAAATGGATATATACACTCAAGAATATGGAAACATTGAAAACAATTCCTTTCAAGGATCGTAAGAAAGTCTTTAAGAAACTGGAGAAGACGGTGGACCTGGCTTCGATGACTCCGGAAGAGCGTGACCGCTACGAGGAAAGCATCAAAGTCTATCGCGATTATGTGAATACCATAGAGGATACTTCGCACCGTTCTTGGAGAAAAGGACGAATGGAAGGCCGAGCGGAAGGGCATCGGGAAGGCCGGGTGGAAGGAAAAATAGAAATGGCCCGAAACATGAAGGCGGAAGGTTTACCGCTTACGCTTATTTCTAAAGTAAGTGGACTTTCTGCCGAAGAAATAGAAAAACTATCGTGACTGAGGACGTTGCTTCGAGCTCCGTTCTTGGTAAGAAAAATCAAATCACAGTATAGTGTGACTATGGAAAAGTTGGCGACTGTCATAAAAGAACGGCGGAACAGACTGGCTGACACGAAGGCGTAAAATAGTCACCGGGGATGTCACTTTCCGGCATCCCCGGTGAGACCGATCCCGCAAAATGGGACTGGCGTACCGTATTGGATTTACGGGCCGCAGGAATCGGGTTATTTTCCGTCCGAAGTTTTTCCGCCTTTTTTCTTCAATCCCCGACTGATTTTTGCAGAAGTTAATACTTGTTTGATTTCCTCGTTGATGTCGTCGGCTATCGGTTTATAGGCCGCTTCGCCTTCCAACAGAGCCAGGGCGTTTATCACGTCGGCCATCTTGGTAAAGGCTTTTTGCATTTTGGTGCGGGCTTTTTTCACCTGGCCGATTTCCACGAGCGCCTTGCTGCGTGTGCGATCGTTGTAAATAACGCCTAACGCTCCGTTGTATTCGCCCAACTTCGTGACCCACGGATCGGATGCCGAGGTGGTTACCAGCGGTGCATATTCGGGTTTGGCAAAATCCTGCATCAGATTGGTGACAATTCCGATTTCGGCGAGGATGGGTTTCCGATAGATGTTTTTGCCGTAGTTATCCATCAGTGTCAGTAACTTGGATGCGGCGTTGGACACATCCGGATCGGGATGCCGCAATTGCGATTTAAGATGTTGCCGCAATCCCACGATGGTATCGTCGGTTTTCTTGTCCAACTCCCATATTTCCTTCGTTTCGACATTGGAATAGAGGGGCTTTACGGCAATATCCAATGCGGTATAAGCCGGGGCGAAATGCTCGTCATACGTAGGTTTCAACTTCAGTGTTTCCAAATCTACACTCTTGTAATGATTGTCTGTGTTTGTCATTACCTGATAAAAATCCATTACAGGAACTTCATCTAAATTCTTTTTACTAATTAGTGTCATACTCAGCAATATTTAAATTTATAATAAACGTACTTCCCTTATGTGTTCGGTGTTTTCTGACTCTCCGAAAGTCTTTTACATGAGATGTTGGGTGCTTTCGCACTCTCCGAAAGCTGTTGCATGACGTGTCGGACACTTTCTGACTCTCCGAAAGTCTTTTGCATGACATGTCGGACACTTTCGCGCTCTCCGAAAGCCGTTACATGACGTGTTGGACTCTTTCGGAACGTCCGAAAGTCCGTTGCACGACGTGTAATCCGATTTTTAACCGCCGGAACATTTCATTCTCAAAAATAGTTGCGTGGATCTATCAACCAGCCGCGCCATTTTACAGATACGGTGGCTTTCTCAGGATGAGATACCCTTTTTACTGACGGGTATGATACTTTCTCATGGAGGGAAAGTCGATTGTTGCAAAGGTACAATACAAGATGTTCCGTTGTTCATCTTTAATATACTTTAACCTTGTCTTCCGGGCTTTTGTTTCCTCAAAATCATATCATTCGGAAAATTCAAAACAGTTTCTTATTTCCCCAACTATCATTATTTAAAAAACAAAGCATTATCTTTGCACCCATTAGGTGATGAGACCTTATGACAAAATAGGAAAGATGATGAAGAAAAAAGCATTAATCACCGGAATTACCGGCCAGGACGGATCGTATTTGGCGGAATTTTTATTGGAGAAAGGCTATGAAGTGCATGGAATCTTGCGGCGTTCCTCCTCGTTCAATACCGGCCGTATCGAACATCTGTATTTCGACGAATGGATACGCGATATGAAGCAGCAACGGACCCTCGAACTGCATTATGCCGATATGACCGACTCGAGCTCTCTGATTCGTATCATCCAACAGGTGCAACCCGATGAAATTTATAACTTGGCGGCTCAAAGCCACGTAAAAGTCAGTTTCGATGTGCCCGAATATACGGCCGAAACGGATGCCGTGGGAACCTTGCGCCTTCTGGAAGCGGTGCGCATTCTCAATCTCGAAAAAAAGACCCGCATCTATCAGGCTTCTACCTCCGAACTCTTCGGACTGGTGCAGGAAGTGCCGCAGAAAGAAACGACGCCGTTTTATCCGCGCAGTCCCTATGGGGTGGCTAAATTATACGGCTATTGGATCACAAAGAATTACCGTGAGTCATACAATATGTTCGCGGTGAACGGTATTTTGTTTAATCATGAGAGTGAGCGTCGGGGCGAGACGTTTGTCACGCGCAAGATTACGCTGGCCGCCGCCCGCATTGCACGGAGAGTGCAGGATAAATTGTATTTGGGTAACCTGGGCGCCTGTCGCGATTGGGGGTATGCCAAAGATTATGTGGAATGTATGTGGCTGATGCTGCAACATCATACACCCGAAGATTTCGTGATTGCCACCGGCGAGAAGCATTCGGTACGCGACTTTTGCACGCTGGCTTTTGCCTATGCCGGCATCCCGCTGCGCTGGGAAGGCGAGGGGATAGACGAAAAAGGAATTGACACGGCTACCGGAAAGACGCTGGTAGAGGTCGATCCGAAGTATTTCCGTCCGGCCGAAGTGGAACAATTGTTGGGGGATCCCACAAAAGCCAAAACCGTGTTGGGATGGAATCCTCGTAAGACATCCTTTGAAGAATTGGTCGAAAAGATGGTGAAGTTCGATATGGATCTTGTGAAAACGGTGTAGATAAAGAGGTCTCCGGTCTTTAGATATTCGACTTTCGACTTTTCATTCGTCATTCGTCATTCGTCATTCGTCATTTGTAATTTGTAATTTGTAATTTGTAATTGATTCTTCTGATTAAACCATCCGAACAATGTGCGGTCTGAACGTTAAATGTTTGGAAGTCCCACTCTTTAAAAACTTATTGATATGAAAAATTTTAAATACACCTTACTGTTTGCATGGGTTGCTCTGGTCGCTTCCTCTTGCACCTCTCTTCAAGGTTGGGCGTACTCACAATCGGATTACGGTAACTACGATAATGATGGCTATAACGATGATTATTACTACGGTGATAATTATTCGGGCGGCGGCATCAGTTTACAGACATTTTATAATGAGTTGAATCCTTACGGTACGTGGGTACAAGACCGCAATTACGGACAGGTTTGGGTTCCCCGGGTGGGCAATGATTTTCATCCCTATGGGACAAACGGCTATTGGGTAATGACCGATTACGGAAACACCTGGGTGTCGAGTTACTCATGGGGCTGGGCGCCATTCCACTACGGCCGTTGGTTTTATGATGATTATTACGGTTGGGCATGGGTTCCCGGTTACGAATGGGCGCCGGCATGGGTCAATTGGCGAAGCGGCGGCGGTTATTACGGTTGGGCGCCGATGGAGCCTCGCGGCGGCATCAGCATCAGTATAAACATTCCCGTGAATTATTGGGTTTTCCTTCCCGATCGTTACATGTATCGCAGCAATATGCACCGCTATTATGCAGGCAGAAGCTATAATACACGCATTTATAACAATACGACGATCATCAATAATACGTATATATATAATGATAACCGTTATTACAGCGGCCCTTCTGCACGGGATTATCAACGAACCACCGGCCGTCAGGTGAGTGTCCGCACGCTGGAAGCAACCGGCAGCCGTTCCGGAAGGAGTAGCGCTCAAGTGAGCAGCCGTTCGGTAAGTGTGTATCGCCCCGATGCATCGGGCAGCCGTTCGAGCAGTTCGCGTTCGTCGGTCAATCAGAGAACTCCTTCGAACAGCCGGAGCGGCAGCGTCAACCGTGATGCTACAGGTTCAAGCCGTTCGAGCAGTCCTCGCAGCACGACCCGGTCCATCGACAACACCAGTCGGAGCACCACTCGCCAATCGCAGTCGGGTACGATAGACAACAACAGAAGTTCTACCCGCGGGAGCAGTACGCGATCCACTTCCACGCCTTCGAGCCGTAGTTCGAATGTCGACCGAAGTACGACCCCCTCATCTTCCGGAAATAATAGTCGTGCGCGGTCGGAGAGTAACCGTAGTCGAGAGAATAATAACGTAACGACTCCGCCGAGTACCTCCCGCAGTTCCAGCCGCAGCAATTCAGCGACTTCCACTCGTTCGCAAGGCGCCAGCCGGAGCACCAGCACTGCGCCATCCACGCGTTCGTCGGGTTCTTCTTCCGGAAGCACCCGCAACGAAACAACGGTAAGTCCGTCTTCGTCGCGTAGCAGTAGCAGTCGGAGCGCCTCTTCTTCCTCTTCTTCACGAAGTCGTTCGAGCGATAACTCCGGTTCGAGCCGCTCTTCCCGATCGCGATAAGAAAACAAATTGAAATAAAATAATCAGGCTGCTCTCCGGAGCGGCCTGACTTTTACCCTATAACCCTTTAACGCATCGAATATGAAATGGATCAACAGAAACGATAGTGAGCGCAACTATGAGGACCGCCGCGGCCGAGGTACGAAACGAGGAATGGCTTTCGGAGGAGTGGGAGCGATTGTGATTGTTGTCATTGCCTTATTGCTCGGGCAAAATCCCCTGCAACTATTGGATATGGCCGGTACCGGCCTTTCTTCTTCTACGGAAGAGGTGACCGACCCGTCGCGGGCGAAGGAAAATGAAGAACTTAAGGTTTTTACATTGGGCGTTTTCAACAGTGCAAACGATGTATGGGCCGAAATATTCCGCCGGCAGATAGGCGAAACCTATCGTCCGCCCACACTGGTTACGTTTACCGATCATACGACATCCCCTTGTGGAGAAGCTTCCGCATCGACCGGCCCTTTTTATTGTCCTACCGATGAGAAGGTTTACATCGATTTGAATTTCTTTCATCAGTTGTCCGGCGAGTATGGCGCGAAAGGCGAATTGGCGATGGCGTATGTGACGGCTCATGAAGTGGGGCATCACGTGCAGAAGTTGTTGGGGATCATCGATCAGGTGAATCAGGCACGGGCGCGGCTGAGTGAAAAGGAAGCCAATAAGTTGAATGTAAAGGTGGAGTTGCAGGCGGATTTTTTTGCAGGTGTATGGGCCTATCAGGCGCAGAAAATGAATATCATTTTACTGGAGCCGGGCGATTTGGAGTCCGCCATCAGCGCTACTACAGCCGTCGGTGACGATACGCTGCAAAAAGAAGCGATGGGTTATACCGTTCCGGACTCGTTTACGCACGGCACGGCGGCACAGCGTACCTATTGGTTCCGTAAAGGATACGAAAGCGGCGACATCCGTCAGGGCGACCCGTTTAATGATCCGGATTTGAATTAATTGAGGCAAGTCTGTTAGAAATTACGAATTACGAATTACGAATTACGAATTACGAATTACAAATTACAAATTAGGAATTACGAATTGTGGATTAGACGGCAAAATACGCTTCCAACTCTTTTAAGGTATCTTCGTTGGTGAAAATATCATTCACAATATGTCCTTTTTCGAGGACAACAATACGTTCGCAGACGTCGGTTACATGATTCAAATCGTGACTGGAAATAAGCATCGTCATGTTTCGGGTCGCTTTCAACTCATTCAACATCCTTTTCAGGCGGATTTGGGAAGACGGATCAAGCGCCGTAAAGGGTTCGTCGAGGATGAGTATCTGCGGGTCGCCGATGAGAGCGGCGGCGATGCCCACTTTCTTTTGATTCCCTTTTGAAAGATCGCGGATGAATTTGCGTTTGCCCAAAATTTCGCCGTTGAAGAACTCCGTCATCGATTCGAGAAAAACAGTTATATCTTCTTTTGATTTTCCATAGACCTTTCCGGTGAAAGAGAAAAATTCTTCCGGCGTGAGAAAATCGATCAAGAACCCTTCATCGAGAAAAGAGCCTACATAGGATTTCCATTCGTCACGGCGGGCGACGGTCTCACCATTCACTCTCACTTCGCCCGATGACGCCTCTATCAAATCGAGAATCAAGCGGAAGAAAGTGGTTTTCCCCGCGCCGTTATTTCCTACTAGCCCAAAACTTTCCCCATTCGCGATAACCAACGACGGAATGTCAAGTACGGCAACGCCATTGTAGAACTTTTTTAATTCGGTAACCTCTATCATCTGTTATAAAGTAGTTTGATTTTTATTCTATTCCTTTTTTCTAAATCCTTCACACAAGGCATATTTGCGTTGTATAAACCGTCTTTGGCAAAGCGTGAGTAGCGGCTTGCTGAAGATGACGCCGATAACCCCGAGTGCGGCAAACACCCATATAGCAACTTGTTCCGCTCCGAAAATGGATACAATGCCGATAATTGCCATGGGGCCGATCATGACCGGCAGGACAATCAGAAAATTCTTATAGGTGGTGCCCTGGTAATTCATAGCCGAGCCTTCATTCAGATTCAGCCGCTTGGTATTGTAGGAGGCAAAATAAAGGAGGAGAAAGATGTTTACCCCGATGTTATACAAGAAAGCGGATACTTGTAAAAAGATCACCTTTGTGCCGAAAAAGAAATAAGGCGTCGTGACGATAAAACACAAGATATTGAAGAGCATCATCAACGTGTAATTGGCTCGAATATACGTGTCGGCATTCATCTTTTTTGTCATCAGGCAGTCGAAGTGTGAACCGTTCCAACTGATCAGCCACTGGCCGAACATCAGCATCAGCGATCCGGTCGCAATCATGGCGATAAAAAATGTAAAGCCGTAATTGTCGTCATACATTTTCTTAGGATAAAAGAATAAACCGTAAAGGAGAAAGAGGATGGATACGAATAGCGTCGATTTCGTTCGTTTGTTTCTCGTAATCAATTTTAATATCAGGGATATGAAGGAGCCTTCTTTCCCGAAACGATCTGTAAAAGAGAATTTTTTCAGATAGCTCTTGCCGCCGGAAGCCTGTTTGGATGCTTTTTCGGCATATTGATGTTGCGAGAAGAATCGTTTGTTCAGGACGAAAGAGAGTCCTGCTAGGCCTGCTACAATCAACCATCCGAAAGGATTGCCGATTAAAAAGTCGAAGATGCGCAGGGAAATATCGAACAAGGAGAAAACGTGAAAATACTCCGATAAAAAGAGGATGCCGGCAACCAGCATAATGACCGCCATCGCCCACGGATTGCTTCCGTATCTGCGCTTGAGAAGAGACGCGGTGAGGATGTTGAACCACACGAATAATACCGTGATAACGAGCAACCGTAGCGCCGCCCATCCCGAGTGATACGGCGCCTTCCATGCAATGTTCCCCGCAAAAGGAATCATAAACAATAAGGCGGCGTAATTGACCGGATTGAAGAGTGGGCGCAGTAACAGATAGTTTATCAACCTGGTGCGCTTGATAGGCAATATTTGATAAGGAGTAGGGTCGAGCGCGTTCAGAGGTTGCATCAAAAAACGCAAGGCGAATATAATCAATACGATATAAAGCAAAAGGCCGTTAAATGCTTCCACCGGTTGATAATCGGGCAGCGCATCATGCAAGATGGAGGGGGCGATAAACCCCATCAAGACGAGCATGGCGGCGAAATATAGTCCTGAAATCGCTAAGAGTATGTTCACTACCAGGTTTCGGTGAAATCCCGGAGCGCGATACGTTTTCAGCCATTGATGTTTGAATAGTTCGAATGTAATCATGTCGGTTATCTGATAAACAGATGAGTGCAGGCTTATCTTTTCTTTCCGAAGAAAGCGCCGAAGATGCTCCGCGTGATGTTTCGTCCCAATTGGTTCGTCATTTGCCGTGTGGCGCTACGGCCCACCTGCTCGATGAGTTCGCCGATGATGCCGCGCTCTTCTTTCTTGCGGCGCGCTTCGGCCCGTTGCGCTTTTTCCGCTTCACGGGCAGCCTTTTCGCCCTCTTTCTGTTGTTTTATCCGTTCTTTCTCTTCTTCGGCTTTACGGCGTTCTTCGGCATGAAGGTCCTGTTTTTGAGACAATATCTCGAAAGCCGACTCGCGGTCGATCAGTTTTTCATATACCCCGTAGATCAGCGATTCGCGGTTGATTTGGTCGCGTTCCGCGGGAGTGATGGGGCCGATTTGTCCTTGCGGAGGGAGCACAAAAGCCCGTTGAACCATTTGTGGCGCGCCTTTTTCGTCGAGGAACGAGACCAATGCTTCCCCGGTGGAGAGTTGGGTAATCGCTTCGGAGGTGTCGAAGGCCGGATTGGCGCGGAAGGTATTGGCGGCCACGCGCACCGCTTTTTGATCGTTGGGTGTATAAGCCCGCAAGGCGTGTTGCACTCGGTTGCCGAGTTGCCCGAGAATCGTTTCCGGTATATCGGCGGGATTTTGAGTGACAAAATAAATGCCGACCCCTTTCGAGCGGATCAGGCGTACGATCTGTTCCACTTTTTCGAGCAGCGATTTGGGCATATCGTTGAAAAGCATATGCGCTTCATCGAAAAAGAAAACCAGTTTCGGCTTATCCATGTCGCCCACTTCGGGCAGGTTTTCAAACAGGTCGTCGAGCAGCCATAGCAGGAAAGTCGTATAGACGCGCGGAGAGTTCATCAGCTTGTCGGCGGCAAGGATGTTAATGACCCCTTTTCCCTGTTCCGTTTGAATAAAATCGGTAATGACCAGTTCGGGTTCGCCGAAAAACTTATCGGCCCCTTCGCTTTCGAGGCGCAACAAGGCGCGTTGAATGGCCCCGATGCTTGCCGGCGAAATATTTCCGTATTCGGTAGTGAATTCCTTACGGTTATCACCCACATATTGAATCATTTTCTGCAAATCTTTCAGGTCGATGAGCAAGAGTTGGTTATCATCGGCAATCTTAAACACCATCGACAGGACGGCCCCCTGCGTTTCATTCAATTGTAATAACCGTTCGAGCAGTAGCGGCCCCATTTCGGTAACCGTCGTGCGGATGGGGTGCCCCTGCTCCCCGAAGATATCCCAGAAGCGGACGGGGAACTTTTTGTATTCGAAACCCTTTTCGGCCAATTGATAGTCTTCCACCCGTTTGGTTACGCTGTCTTTATTTCCTCCGGCTTTTGCTACGCCCGAAAGGTCGCCTTTCATATCGGCGGCGAAAACGGGAACGCCCATTTCGCTGAATGTTTCCGACAAAGTTTGCAAGGTAACGGTCTTTCCGGTTCCGGTAGCGCCGGTAATCAATCCGTGGCGGTTGGCCATTTTAGGCGTCAGGCACACTTCCGCGTCATCGTTTAGGGCTATAAAAGCGCGATTGCTGTTATCGAACATGATGCATCTAAGAATTTGATTGTTTTATGAATGCACAAAGGTAAAGAATTATTTTGAACTGTATGGGCAAGGGGGTGGTTTTCCTCATCATCCATTATGCATTTTCCATTGTCCATTATTTACTATCTTTGAGCAATAAAAAATCAGAACAACAAAAGCGATAATATGGCGGGACATTTCGGCTTCTCTTATGTCGGATTGATGTATCTATTGATGTTATTTATTCCGAATGTTTTTTGGGCAGCGCATCAACCGGCGGGATACGAGCGGATAAAAGATAAAGAGAAAAAGATACCGGTTTTACTTGAGCGTGCGGGACAAGTCGGCGTTACGGCTTGTGCGTTGGTTTTTACCGACTTCAATCTTGCTCCGTTCTCCGCGTGGAGCGTATGGTTGATCGTCTCCTTCGGATGTATGTTATTGTATGAGGTTTGTTGGATACGGTATTTTACCGGAAAGCATACATTGAAAGACTTTTACGGCCCTTTCCTGAGTATTCCGCTTCCTCTTGCCGTATTACCTGTCGCCGCATTCCTGCTTCTCGGAGTGTATGGAAAAGTGGGTTGTATGATGCTCTTCGCTGTGTTACTGGGGATCGGACATATAGGTATTCACGCGAATCATCATAAGGAAGCTCTGCGGATGGCATCGACACCGGAAGAGGAATGAAGGATATCGCGTACATATTTTTTCAGATGCTGTCCGGTTAAGGAATGTCTTTTGTTGAGCAGATCGGACGGAATCCCTTCGAAGATAATCTCGCCGCCGTCTTTGCCGGCGCCGGGGCCCATATCGATGATCCAATCGGCACGAAGGAGCACGTCCATGTTATGCTCGACGATCACGACCGTGTTTTTAAGGTCCGCCAGTTTATCAAACAAAGCGGTGAGTTTGGAAATGTCCGCCCCGTGTAATCCTGTGGTCGGTTCATCAAACACATAGCCGTTTCCACGCTTGCCGAGTTCGGCGGCCAACTTCAACCGCTGGCGCTCGCCGCCTGAAAACGTGTCCAGCGATTGTCCGAGCGTTAGATATTCCAATCCCACTTCACACAAGCGGGTAAGCGGGCGGGTGATCTCCGGCTCGTCGAAAAATGCGTGCGCTTCGCTTACCGTCATCGCCATGATATCGGTAATGCGCTTCCCTTTTAGTTTATATTGAGCCACTTCGGGTTTGTATCCGCTGCCGTGGCAATGTTCGCAACGCACTTCCACCGCATCGAGAAAAGCCAGGTCGGTCGTCAGTATGCCGGTGCCTTTACACTCGGGGCAGGCGCCTTCGGAATTGCGGCTGAATAACGACGCTTTGACGCGGTTAGCTTGTGCGAACAGCGTGCGTATATAATCCGATATCCCTGTATAAGTGGCTACATTCGAACGTTTACTGCCGCGTAAAGCACTTTGATCGACGACTACAATATCCGGATGCTGTTGAATGAGTGATTGGATAAGCGAACTCTTTCCCGATCCCGCAACACCGGTAATGACCGTTACCACTTCTGTCGGTATTTGCAGCGATAGGTTTTTCAGGTTGTGCAACGAAGCACCGCGAAGGGTGAGATGTCCCGCCGCTTGTCTATAATGTGTTTTGAGAGATCTCTTCTGATTCAAATAGCGGGCGGTAGGCGTTTGCGCTTTCAGTAATCCCGCATAATCCCCTTCGTAAATCACGCGGCCGCCTTTTTCACCGGCGCCGGGGCCCATATCGACGATATGGTCGGCAATAGCGATCACGTCGGGATCGTGCTCGATGATAACGACCGTATTGCCTTTGTCGCGCAGTTCCATAAGCAGCCGGTTGAGTTTGTGCACGTCGTGCGGATGCAGCCCTACGCTCGGCTCGTCAAACACATATAAAAGGTCGGAGAGGCTGCTTCCCACGTGGCGCACGAGTTTGATCCGTTGCGATTCGCCGCCCGATAACGACGCCGTTTCGCGGTGCAAACTTAAATATCCGAGTCCGATGGCAATCAGATGATCCAGATTGGCTCGTATCGCTTCGAGTAATGGCGCCACCGACTCGTTTTGAAGTGTGGAAATGAATGTGCGCAGATCATCGATTTGCATCGCGCAACATTCGGCAATGTTTTTCCCGTTTATTTTGCACGCCAATACCTGAGGATTGAGTCGCGCCCCATGACAAGCCGGGCAGGGGCCTTGGTGAACGACTTCGCGATAACGGGCGGCATTTTTACCGCCGATCTCCTTCGATTCTTTCTTCAGGAAACTTCGTTCGAAGCGGGGGATTATTCCTTCGTAGATTCCTGTTTTGGGGAAACGCGGATCGGCATCGGTCAGTTTTATCCCGTCGGCATATAGTAGATTGCGCCATTCTTCCGACGAGTAGTCGCGTATCTTTTTATCGTTATCGAATAATCCAGAGTACGCATAGCGTGTCCACCGCCATCCGCCCGGCTCGAAGGTCGGAAAGTGAATTGCGCCTTCGTTCAATGATTTGTCTTTATCGATCAACTCGTCGATATCCACCACATTGGTTTTGCCCAATCCCTCGCACACGGGGCACATCCCTTGCGGATTGTTGAACGAGAAGAGCGTCGAATGCCCCACAAACGGGTGTCCTATCCGTGAAAACAGTACCCGGAGCAAGGCGTAAATATCGGTGACCGTGCCTACGGTGGAACGCGCGTTGCCTTGTATCTTTTTTTGATTGACCATAATCGAAACCGGTAGGTTCGCAATGCTTTCGACATCGGGTTTGCCGTATTGTTGCAGGCGGTGGCGGATAAAACTGTCGTACGTTTCGTTCAACAGCCGTTGTGATTCGGCTGCGATGGTCTCGAACACCAGCGAGGTCTTCCCCGATCCGGATACGCCGGTAAAAACGGTAATCTTCTTTTTGGGGATGCGTAACGATACATTTTTCAGATTGTTCTCTTTCGCTCCCCTGACGGTGATTGGCTGTTGATCCATATAATTGCGTGTTGTTTGGCGCAAAGATACGGCGTTGTAATCGATTGGACAATAACGGATTTTTTGTTCATGGGGTGATGAATTTATCGCCGTGTGAGTAATAAATGCTTATCTTCTATATAACAAACCATTTCATCCGCATTCTTTGATTTGATTTTGAAGT
>ENA-UOOK01000761-UOOK01000761.1-fermentation-metagenome-genome-assembly--contig:-NODE-761-length-43014-cov-5.513373_pt1 | contig 43014 bp, 31 predicted proteins | sample MGYA00245777_ERZ724023 | MGnify/ENA primary metagenome ERZ724023 (study PRJEB28704, sample SAMN03018312) | fermentation metagenome | biome: anthropogenic terrestrial biome; feature: soil; material...
TGATCTGAGAAATCAGGGATATCCATGCTTGTCACTTTAGTGACGAGTAGTTGACTCCTTCTATTCTTTTTTTGGACTAAAGATATCATTAGCATTAGTAGTAAACATCATTTTGTTTAATCCCCAAATAGTTCAGATGGACACGGATTCTTCCCAGGCAGTCTGGGCTGTGCGGGATGAGGTTTCTTGGCGCCTTTGATTTTCTCGCTGATTCTCCTCTGTAAGCATTTTTGTTAGAGAAGTTTTCAAGAACGCAAAACTCTCAATTTTTTTATTTAGAAGAATAGCAAGCGTCATTACCTATTTTTTTAAAAGCAATTTTCTTATTAATTTTTGTCTTATCTGGTCAAAATATCCATTTATGTCTACTTATATTAAATACAACAATATGAAAAAATTTAAATAGTGTATATGTTTATTACTATTGATATTACTCTCCAAAAATAATGAAATATTTTAAATGTTCGGGGCCAAATATGAGACAAATATCAATACAAAAAACGATAGAACTATTAGGAAAAAAATCAATTGTTTTCAGTGGACTTTTAGTTCTAGTTCTGGTTGTAAGTTCATCAGTAGCGATAGCAGATACAGAAGTTTTAGAAAATAACGAAGAAACGGTACCTTCACTTGCGCCGGTAAATCCCGACTTTGTGATATACCAGCAAGACAAAATTTTCAGTCAATCGGAGTTTGCTCTTGATGGAAATAAAACTGGCTTTATTCCTCCAACTGTGGATCTTAGTCATCTTAGATCTATTCCTGCAGTCAGTGGACCTTTTTCATCTAACTATGACCTGCGGGCTCTGAACAGAGTAACTTCTGTGAAAAACCAAAATAATTCCGGAGTTTGTTGGGCATTTGCAACCTATGGATCTTTGGAATCATATTTAATGCCTGAAGAAAACTGGAACTTTTCTGAAAATAACATGAAAAATCTTCTTTCGTCTGCATATCCGGAAGGATTCGACCGCAATGCCAATGAAGGGGGAAATCATTTAGAGTCAACTGCCTACCTGGTTCGTTGGAGTGGGCCCGTTGATGAAAATGATGACCCTTATGATCCTGATTCCAATGTGTCCCCTCAGGACTTGTCGTTACAGAAACATGTACAAAATGTGCTTTTTCTTCCGAATAGGCAGGGGTCTCTGAACAATGATGGAATTAAATGGGCAGTTCAGAATTATGGAGCAGTATATACTTCAATGTACTATAACGATACTTTTTATTCCCCTGCTACTGCCAGTTATTATTATAATAATACCTCACTCACGAACCATGCTGTGGCTATTGTAGGCTGGAACGATTCTTTTGATAAGAGTAAATTTTCCGAGGCCCCTCCTGGAGATGGAGCATTTATAGTCAGAAATAGTTGGGGTGCAGATTGGGGAGAAAATGGGTATTTCTATGTTTCCTATTATGATTCAAAGATAGGATGCTATAATTCAGTCTTCACGGCTGAAAGTCCTGATAATTATGAATTAATCTACCAGTATGATCCCCTTGGATGGACCAATAGTTTGGGGTATGAAGTAGACAACACTACAGCCTGGGGTGCAAATATCTTTACTGCAAAATCCGACGAACTTCTCAAAGCTGTAAGTTTCTATACAACAGATTCAGGCTGCAACTACGAAATTTATATTTACACTGATCCGGTGTTGGGTCCCATAAGTCAAACCGGTCCAGTTTTTTCCGAAAATGGGTCAACTTCAGTTGCAGGTTATCATACAATTCCCCTTGATTCTGATGTTCGGCTAACAGCCGGCCAAAATTTCTCAGTTGTTCTAAATCTTACGAACATTGAATATGAATACCCGATTGCCATAGAAGAACCGCTGTCAGGTGATGATGGTGATAGTAGTAAGGCAACAGCAAATTCAGGACATAGTTTTATCAGCAGTAGTGGAGAGGCCTGGGCAGATATTATAACAATTTACCCAAACACAAGTGTGTGTATCAAGGCCTTCACTGATCTCTATGTTCCTGTATTTCCTGGTTATACTAGTTCACCAACAGACTTGGACCACGATGGTCTCTATGAGGATATAAATGGGAATGGGGGGTTGGATTTTGATGATGTAGTAGCATACTATGTTAACATGGACTGGATAGAAGAAAATGCTACTGTTTCTCTTTTTGACTATAATAATAACGATAATATTGATTTTGATGATGTTGTAATACTTTATGATATAATTTAGGGAGAATAAACATATGAATAAGCTGTATAGAGTTTTAATCTTTCTAGTCTTTTTTGGACTAGGGATACCATGTGCATCGGCAGCAAATGTCACTTCACTTGTTCCTCAAACAGTTGAGACGGACATGGGTTTTTCCCAGAATATTGAGATTATGAAGGATGACGTTTCTGATGGAACATTAGGTTCCAATAATACATTCTCTGCTTTAAATTCAGAAGTTGCTGAAATAAACATGGAACCAGCTCTGACAGTGAGTAGCGAAAACGGTACAAACTCAAAATTAGCTACAGTCAATGTTGCTAACCCTATTAACTGGGAATTTTCTCCTCAAGAACCTGTTTGTGGGGATATCATTAATATAAACGGAAGTGCCTCTCCTGAGGACAAAATCAACGCGTTTGTAACCTTTGAAAAAAATGTTTCTGTCTCAGAGGGAAAGTATGAGTATAGTCTTCAAAATGTAACAATTGTTAAGGGACTAGGTAATATCTTTACAGTTGAAGCTAGGGGTGTGAACAACCTCAATGTGAGGGCAAAGAAAGTTGGTTGGTTATCAAAAAGCGCAAATGCTTCAGGAGACACTGCAATTGTATCTCGATCAGATGTTCCGACGGGAACCTATCAAATAATGATCGATGGAGATGCTAAAGAAGGAGTCTCAGAGGTTGATCTGAAAATTACGGCTTCTCAGACTATACAGGCTGACTCAAACGGAAACTTCAGTTATTCTTACAATACAACAGCAATCCCTCCTGGGAACTTTGAGGTAAAAGTAGGAGACGTAACTAAAGAAATTACCCTTAGATCTAAAGAGGAACCGGTTCTTCCTGCAGCTAATTTCAGTACCAATGTCAGTGAAGGCTATGCTCCTCTTTCTGTCCAGTTTAACGACAGTTCGAAAAATGCAACTTCTATAAGCTGGAACTTTGGAGATGAAACTGCTAACTCTGACGAAAGAAATCCAATGCATATTTACTCGGCAGCAGGAAATTATAATGTAAATCTGACAGCTAGCAATGAATACGGCATGAATTCAACGTCAGTTATAATTAACGTTTTCGAGAATAAGCCTTTCCCCGGTTACACTAATCCACCAATTGACTCAGACCATGATAATCTCTGTGAGGATATCAATGGAAACGGAAAAGTGGATTTCGATGATATCGTAGCATACTATGCTAATATGAATTGGATAGGAGAAAATGCTCCTGTTACTCTTTTTGATTACAATAATAACAATATTATTGATTTTGATGATGTTGTGAAGCTTTATAATATACTTTAGGGAGAAAGAATGTATGAATAAGCTGTATAGAGTTTTAATCTTTCTAGTCTTTTTTGGACTAGGGATACCATGTGCATCGGCAGCAAATGTCACTTCATTTGTTCCTCAAACAGTTCAGATGGACATGGGTGCTTCCCAGGAAGTTCAGATTGTAATGGATGAAGTTCCTGCAGGACTGGCAGGTTTCGAAATGACAATTTTGGTTTCGAATCCAGAAATTGCGGAAATAACTGAGGTTTCGTTTCCTAGTTGGAACTCAATACCAGAGAACTCCACAGTTCCTTCGAGTTCAGTTTTGATAAAAAGTGTTGACCTCGGAAAAAAAGTTAACTCCGGTGATACCAATGTTTTGCTTGGAACTATTACTATAACCGGAAAACAGGCAGGTACTGCAAATCTAAACATACAGCCAGGATTGATAACTGCTGATGGCGGCAGTACAATAAATCCAGTTATAAATCCAGGTGAAATAAATGTATTAGATACAGAATCAGATACAGAATCTCCTGTCATCACTTCTGTTGATCTTGATGACAATACACCTAACACTGGTGATTCTATCCTTGTAACTGTTAGTACAACTGATAATGTAGGTGTCAGTGAGGTAAAGGCAAACGATGTTTCACTCGTTAATCAAAGTGGAAATATCTGGAATGGGAGCATTATAGCACTTGAAGGTACTCATTTTGTAAATGTATCCTCTGCAGATTCAGAAGGCCATGTTACTTGGGACAATGATACTTCCTACACAGCTACAACATCAGAACTACCAGATAACAGTGGAGTTGAGCTGCAACTCTGGACATTTGACGCAAGCAAAGTAAGCGAAGTTCCAGATAATATTTACACGGCCAATCCAATTTCTCCATATACCTCAAACCTGGATCTTACATACAATCCTACATTAGGGTCCATTGACTCTAGCTGTGGGAATAATTCTAATGGGAGTACTTATTTCACAGGCGCGTATCCTGCTGTTAACGAAAACCTGACATTTACAATGGGAGTTGACTCAAGTTCACAATGGTCATACGGGTATATACATACTTCAGTTGCCTATGTAGGTGTCAGACATGCTTCAGATGATAGTTATGAGATAGTGTCTTACTGGACAAGCGATGATGGCAGTCTGTTAAGCTCTAGTTTCACGATTCCTGCAAGTTCAGTTGTTGATAATAGAGTTACGGTTAGTATCCACAGTGATGACTCAAACCGTACGAATATTGTTACAGCTGGGCCTGAGATGTATGTTATTACTCCTTATACAACAGAGAAAACACGAAAGCTACCCTATGCAAACGTAATTCAGCCTTTGATCTACCTTAACTGTTATGCATCAGGTGCAGACGGTTGGGTTAATGTGCACCTCTACAACATAACTCAATCCATTCCAAGAGAAACTATCACGCCATACGCGCGAAATGATATAATGGCATTTGGTCTGGATTACCCGAATGTTACAAATAACCAGAATGGTATAGATTTCTTAATTTCTCGGGATCAAACTGCAAGCATTTACGTTTCTGAAAATAATATGAAAAACTCTACTGATACTGCGTATGATAACAGTCTGTTTGCCAGTGGGTTTGAGGGATGTATACACTTTTATCCTGGACTTGAGTCTTTGCCTCTTGAAGAAGCAAATGGAACAATAGACTCTCAAATTGGGGCTATGAACGGAACCTTTGGTTTGACACCGGCTTCATGGAGTTCTAGCGGAAATCAAGATAATATAACACATGCAATCTATGCGTACAATAAGTACGGGTCGCTGTATAGAAATGGTCCAATGGGCATGGCTTTTATCCCTAATGTTAATACCCTTTCGAACGAGACATGGGCCTGGTGGTCAGAGAGTTCAGAACACGGTGCAATTTCTCCATGCTTTACACATGAGACAGATAATAGCCCGGCTGATCAATATTCAATAAGTCCAGATCTGTTCGAGACTTTTGTGACCAATCTGAATTCAAACGATATTAATCTGGTTGATTTCTCAGAATGGTATTACAGTTCAATGGCACAGACTGCTACCACTAAAGTTTTACAATCTGATGAGGATAATCTAAAGTTCCAGCTAAATACGAGTGGTGGGTATCCAGTCAATATAAACGTGCAGACTACGATTTCTCCTTCGAGCCTGGTCTGTGATGGTGTGTCGGTACCATTTAGTCAGACATCTGACGGTATTCAGTTCATGAGTATTGGTAATGGGACATACACTTTGAAAAGCCCTGTGCCACCAGTTCTTCCTGTAGCAAACTTCACCGCAAATAAAACAGAAGGAATAGATCCTTTAACCGTTGAGTTTACTGATACATCAACCAACTATCCAACAGTATGGGCCTGGGAATTTGGAGATGGAACTACTTCAAATCTGCAAAACCCTAAACACACATTTGTTGGTAAAGGAGTTTACCAGGTAAATCTCACTGCAAGCAATGTAAATGGTTCAAGTGGTGTAAAATCACTGGATATTAATGTTACTGAGAAACCTGAACCAGTTCTTCCTGTAGCAAACTTCACTGCAAGTCTTACTGTACAGTTCACTGACACATCTACTAATGATCCAACTCAATGGGAATGGAATTTTGGAGATGGAACTAATTCAACCGAGCAGAATCCTGTACACGTATACAATAGTGAGGGAACATATACTGTTACAATGGTTGCAACAAATGCTGCTGGTTCCAGCTATGTAAGATCAATGGTTATCACCGTAACCCGCTTGATACCAGTTGCGAACTTCACTTCAAATGTAACAGAAGGCTATGCTCCTCTGACTGTTCAGTTCAATGACACATCCACTAACGGTGCAAATGAATGGAACTGGGTCTTTGGAGACGGAACTAATTCAACTGAGCAGAACCCTGTACATGTGTTCAGTGGTGAGGGAACATACAGGGTTACCTTGATTGTAACAAATGGTGACGGTTCCAGCAATCCAAAATCAATGGATATTAAAGTAAACCGTGTACCAGTCTCACCAGTTGCAGGCTTTACTGCAAATTCTACAGAAGGCTCTGCTCCACTGACTGTTCAGTTTACTGATACATCCACTACCAGTCCAAATGAATGGAACTGGAACTTTGGGGACGGAAGTACATCAACTGAGCAGAACCCTGTGCATGTGTTCAATGGTGAGGGAACATACAGTGTTACCCTGGTTGCAACAAACGATGACGGTTCCAGTGATCCAAAATCAATGAATATTAAAGTAAATCGTGTACCGACACCACCAGTTGTAAACTTCACTGCAAAGCAGACAGGGCCGCTTACGGTTCAGTTTAATGATGCATCCAGTAACAGTCCAAATGAATGGAACTGGGACTTTGGTGATGGATCCACATCTACCGATGCAAGCCCGGTACATGCCTATGCTGCTGCAGGAACTTATACAGTTAACCTGGCTGTAAGCAATGCCGATGGTTCAGATACCATAAGTAAGACAATAACCGTTACTGGAACATCTGCTTCACCGACAGCAAGCTTTACATTGGCACCTCAGGTTGGGCGTGCTCCTCTTACGGTTAGATTCACAGATAGATCTGTCAATGCTGCCTCAATAAAATGGGACTTTGGTGATGGAACTACCTCTACCGAATCAAACCCAAGTCACACCTACACAACAGGATTCTACATTGTAAAGTTAACTGCAACCAATGGTGACAAATCAAGTACTGCAGCCAATATAATAATAGTTGGAAGATGATGTCACCAGTCCTGAAACTGAAGACCAGTGACAGCAATGTAATGCCTGCGATACAGTAAAAGTTCCGGTTGTTTGCCTCAGCTAACAATTGGAAAACCAGGAATGATGGGCTGGCTCACCGACAAGAGCACGAACAGCCCTACTTCCTGTTACTGGTACCTGGCAACGGAACGATTTTAATTTTTTAAGTACTAATTTCATTTTTTAAGTACCAGTTTAATTTTTTAGTTTTTATTTTAATTTTTTTGATTACTGATTTCATTTCTTTAATTGCTGGTTTAACTTTTTAATGACTAGTGTCCACTTTGAAGAACATATGGCTTGTCTGACTTTAAAGAAATGAACCAAAACGACTTCTTGCGAATTGTTAGATTTGCAGGTGGGCTGGTTCACGAAGTTTGCTCATAGATGGATTTAGTTGTTTTTGCAATATTTTTCCAGGTAAAAGATTCAGCATATTCTTTAATTTTTAAAGTATCCCAATTTTTATTTAATGCTGACATTATAGTTTTTTCTAGTTCTTCTGAACTTGCAGGTTCACATAATAATCCGTAATCTTCAGAAGCTATAATCTCAGGAACTCCCCCGACTTTCGTTCCTATAAAGGGTTTTCCACACCCTATTGCTTCAAACATAACAATAGGATTTCCCTCACCCAGGCTTGGAAGGACAAAGAAATCACTGGTGTTTATGTAAATAGGGATCTCATTGTCAGGGATCCACCCTACTAATTTTATATAGTCCTCGAGTTTAGAGTCTTTTATTTGTTGCTCTAGAGTTTCTAATAGATAACCTTTCCCTGCAATGATACAGTAAATATCAGATCTGGTTTTTGCAATGTTGCCAATTGCTTCAATAAGATACTTGTGACCTTTTATGTCGATTAAGTTTGAGATATTAAATATCACCTTTTTATTCATAGGAATACTCAGAGCAGATCGGCATTCGCTGGTATCTCTTGGGAAAAAAAAGGCTGAATCATACCCATTTGGAATTACAACTAATTTATTTGAGTATTTTGGGAAAGTCTTGGAAATAAATTCTTTTTGTTTATTTGAAACTAAAATCATTGTATCTATATTTTTTAAAACGAAATTAAAAAATAGTTTGTATTTTTCTACAAACTCTTCTGTTTTTGAGTGATGGAATGTGACTATTAACTTTTTACCTACGATTTTGGATGCTATGGATGCAGTTATTGCAGAAATAAAACTGAATATACCGCCTGATGTTTGATCATGAATTATTTCATACTTTTTTCTGTTGGATAGAATCTGGAAGAATAATCCAAAAGTACGTCGGTATACCTTTTCGAAATTTGTGTTTTTTGAACCATCTGTATTTGTATAATAATTGTACAATAATATTTTGTTTGCGTCAACAGACAAATTTTCCATTAAGTTCTTAGTATGTGTGGAAACTCCTCCTGAGGAAGCTACAGATCCACACATTAAAACTCTTACCATTTTGCCACCCCCACTTTCTCTAAATATGTTGCCATAGACAGCATCATCCAGGCCGCTCCCCATCTCATATAAGGAATTTTGTTTGTGAGTATCCTGTTTTTTTGGTAGAAAAAGTATCCCAAATTATCCTGCATATTAAGAATTGTCCATTCTAAAATTTTCTTTGCAAACTCAAGGAACTCTGCGTCAAATACACTTAACTTACTAAAGGTGATTATACCCTGAGCTTGATTATGTATGTCTACAGGGTATAGTTTGGGATATCTATAATAACATCTACCGTTGTCTAAAAACTGTTTTTTTCTGTAAAAATTTACTCCCTTATTTATTGATTCCATTAACTGGTCCTGTTTTTTTGGCTCAGCAAAAGGAAGGTATTCAACCAGAGAATCTATTATAAAACCCTGGTGAAAGTCAGTTTGGCGTCTTATCTTTCCACTTTTGTATTTACTATATATCCAACAACCGTCTGAATCCTGAGTACACACTAAGAATTCGGAAAGCTGGCACGCGATTTTTTTCATTTCAGCATCGTTAAATAAGGGCATTAATCTGCATATAGCGCTTAGACCTTCAGCAGAAGCGTTTATTACAATTTTGTTTTCACTTAATGTATCATATTTCAGATAATAAAGCCCATCATCTGTTTTTCTTAGTAGATATTTGATTAAGAAATCGTAGGCACTTTTTCCGATATCTTTTAGCTCCTCATCCTTAAAAATTGAGTAACTGTCAGCTATTGCTTTGATTACATTTGATGTTGTAATAACATCAGGTATATCTGGAGCTAATGTGCTTCCGTCAAAGCCCCTATAATTAAAATAGTGGCCTGCCCAGCAATCAAAACCATATTTTTGTTTGAGAGATTTACTTTTTAAAAAGTTAATGCATTCTGATAAATCATCTTTATACTGTTGATCGCTTGTCAAAGAATAAATTTTTGCAAATGATTGAGCAAAAAGTGATATACCTTTTATATCTAACCCTTTTTCAATACCTAGAATTGGCCTGATGTTTAAGATAGAGTACTTATTTAATTGAGTTATTAGTATCTCCAATGGCTGAGAATTAGAACATAGTCTGCTTACTATTTCGCTATTTAGTGCATCATAAGGATCCCATCCATAATATCCTTCATTTTTTACCCAACTGTGAAGAGATCTTATTGAATCATCCACAAGTGCGTCGAAAGTCATAAGCTAGCCCCCGGTTTACATTATAGTGCATTAATTGCTGCAACAATTCTATTGCTTGCACTTCCATCTCCAAATCTATTACAATGTTCCTGGACTGAAGGCATGAACCCGTTTACTGTTTTAATAATTCTCTCTTTATTGGAACCAACCAGTACATTCCATCCATCTTTAATGGTCTCGATCCATTCTGTGTTTTCCCTGAGTGTGACACAAGGGACTTTTAAGATGTAGGCTTCTTTCTGAACTCCTCCTGAGTCGGTTAGAATCATCTTGGCATGATTCATAAGTTTTATAAAATCAAGGAAGCCAAGAGGTTTTACTAACGTAATAGAAGAGGGTAGGCTATCGTATAAATCGTAATTCTTAAGCAACTTTTCAGTTCGTGGGTGGATGGGAAAAATAATATTTTCATTTAATTCCCGAAGAGCCTCAATAATATTTTGAAGGTTTTCAAAGTTATCAGTATTACTTGCTCTATGAATTGTAACAACTATATAATCCCTGGTTTTTAGGTTAAGGTCATTTAATAAAGAGGATTTAGCTTCTGCAATCTCTTTATTAAGTAGAAGGGAATCAACCATGACATCACCAGTTAAATACACGTTTTTAGTGATCCCCTCTTCTTCCAGGTTGTTAACTGCGTTTTGAGTTGGGCAAAATAAGATATCAGAGCAATGGTCAGTTAAAATGCGGTTAATTTCTTCAGGCATAGATTTGTCAAAGCTTCTTAATCCAGATTCTATATGTGCGTTTTTTATTCCAAGCTTTGATGCAGCTAAGGCTCCTGCAAGTGTTGAATTTGTATCCCCATAAGTCAGCACGAGATCGGGTTTTTCAACCATGAGAACTTCTTCTAATTTCCGAAGCATTTCTCCTGTCTGTTGACCATGTGAGCCAGAACCTACACCGAGATAATAGTCAGGCTCGGGGATACCCAACTCTTCAAAGAAGATTTTATTCATTTCATAATCGTAATGCTGACCAGTATGAATCAAACATTCTTTGTTACTTTTTCTTAATTCTCTTGAAACTACAGAGGCTTTTACGAACTGAGGTCTAACGCCCACAACACTTGCAATCTTCATAGTAGATCACCTTGCAGGGTGATAGAGCTGTTGTCTTTTTTGGAATAACTTTTTTCGTTCCGGGTTTTATATAAGCTGTCAGGATAATTTCCAATAAATGAAGCCAAAAATTTGGTAGCATCGACTTTGTCTATCAGGAGACGGTCTCTTTTCTCTTTCCATTTGCTTTTTAAATCAGGTTCCTGAATAAGTTCTACTGCTTTGGTAATGGCTTTTTCAGGATCATTGAAGCTGAAAATAAGGTTATACTTGTTTTCGAGCTCAATGAAATTGCCCATATCTTTCTTGCCTACAAAAGAATTGAACCTGATAACTGGAGTTCCCAGGACAGCGGATTCGGTGGTTATCGTCTGGGTGTCAGCTATGACAAGTTTTGCATAATACAGGATGTCGTGAATACGGGATTTTGGGATTTTCAATAGATACTTGTTAAAATCGTCTGGTAATTTTAGTTCAGATGAGATAAACACACGTGCATACTTGCTGAGTTCCTTAACCAGGAGCCTTTTTTGCTCAATGGAAAAACCATTTATGCCAAAATCATGTACAGCATCAAATGCATTGAAACGTAAAAGAACATAGTCTTCATCTTGACTTATCCCAAGAAAGTCATAAATTTTTGAATCTGGTGTAAAGTAGTTTTTATGTAAATACGCAATTTCTTTAAAGCTATTGAATTTGATGTGTTTTGGACCCAGATCTACAGTAAACGATGAAGGAGTAAGGATTACATCCACAAAAGGTTTAAAAAGCATGAACTGAAACGGTGTAGGTTCAGAATCATTAAAAATTATGCATTTTTTGTGCAGTAATTGTGATGTATATGCTGAGTAAACTCCCATTCCAACTAATAGATCAGGCTTTTTCTTTCGGAGAAAATTGTACGCTGTTAACACATTAAAGGGCAGAGCTATTATTTTTCCATATTTTGAATCAGGTACATTGGCATATACAAAATACTCAAAACCCATTTCATCTAATAAGTTAACAGTGTCTCCATAATTTCTTGCCAGGATGATAGCTTGATGCCCGCTAAGTTCCAGGGATTTTATAACATTTTTGTATAAGTGAACATGTGCGGGTGTGTTTATAAAAAATGCAATCCTCAAAAGTATACCCCCTTGAAATATTATCTCCCAATTATTATATTAAGTATTTTTCTTGAAGACCATGTCTTTTATAATCGCTAAAAGGACTTCAAGGCCGTGAGAAACTGGTTTTTTTGTGGAACCGTCGACATCGTAACGGACACCTATACTTACTTCTTTTATGCGAAGACCGGCACTTCCTGCATCTGCGAGCATTTCGCTTTCTATAGCCATTCCCTGTGCATTGAAACGGAAATTTCCAATTGTTGAAGCGGCAAAGGCACGAAAGCCGCTCTGTGAATCTGTGATCTTAAGGCCTGAATTTATGTTAGTGAACTTATCCAAGATGGTCTGGCCAATGCGACGGTATGCAGGAGTGCTTTTTTCCAGGCCATTTAAGTATCTGCTGCCGTTTACCATCTCAGCTTCGCCTTTAATTATTGGAGCCACTAATTTCGGGATTTCGGCAGGATTATGTTGGCCATCGGAGTCCATCGTTACAATTATGTCAGCACCCAGCATGACTGCGATTTCAAAACCGGTTTTAAGAGCAACTCCCTTTCCTTTATTTATCTCATGAACAATTACCTCAGCTCCAGCGTTCCTGGCAACCTCAGCTGTACGATCCAAGCTGCCATCATCGACCACGATAACTTTGTCTGCATACAATTTAGTGAGGTGAACCATGCTTCCTATGGGAATTTCTTCGTTATATGCAGGAAGAATTACTGAGATCTGTTGAGTAGTCGTGCGCATTGTTTGCGAATAATTACTCAAAGTTACGTATTCGTATTTGTTACTAACACTAGACTCACTACTCATCTGTATGTCCCCCCTGACTCACAATCGAAAGATATGCAATAAAATATTTAACTGTTTCAATTTATAGAAATATATTTAAGTAGAAATTCATATCCGTCTAAATTAAGTGAAGTGTACAAAAAAGAAAAATATTTAATACTTTTATTGAATATATGTAAAATTATGAACAAATTTGCATATTTATTAAAATTACAATTTAAAAATTAAAATAAATGAATATAAACTCTAAATAACTAAACTAGTTGTGATTCATTAGCTGGTTAATACCACATTTTAATTTATCTTTAAAAATACCAAAATATCAGTAATAATATAAAATTAGTCTAACTTTGCAAAAAAATTCATATCAATATACAAAACACAAGTTTTAATTAAATTAACCAGAAAAGACTATATATTTTCAAACTTGACTTTATGAGGAAAAGCTTTTATAATTTGTAATAAGTTAACTTAATGATCTGTTATTAATCCAATATGGATCGTTATTTTGTTATATCCACTTTTTAGTGGGATCATCGCATAACTCGCAAAGGAATCTTTATGCTAACAATCATCACGCCCATTACTGTTGCAACAATTGGTCTTCCTGAGTATTGGGGTGCAGTTATTATCGAGCTTTTACTACTTTTGTCTTTAATGGAGATTATAGCTGCAACCGATAAATGGAACAAAGATGTTAAATGTTCATTTACTATTGCAATTATTCCTTTGACTTTTAGTTTTATTGGAATTGCCATTTTTAAGATCATGGAAATTATTTGATTCTGTTCTGTATTACAGGACTTCTCAGGCTGTTTAATTATTCAGGACATTTCTCAAATTTTGGCATATTTGGCCAAAAATAAAAAACTGATGTTAGTTAAGCCTAGAAAATGAAGGTAAGAATGTTAAATTCAAGAGAGCCTCAGGATGTCTTCAGCAAGCAAGTACCTAAGAATCTCGTAACCAATATTTTATATTTTATAGTCAACCTCGCTAGTGGGCTATTCTTAGTACCATATTTTATTAATTCACTTGGTGTCGCGAGCTATGCAATGATCCCACTAGCGACCTCTTTTACAGCTTATGTAAATTTAATTATGGTATCACTTAATACCTCAGTTTCAAGACCTATAACGATTGAATTACAGAAAAAAGAGTTTAAAAAAGCAAATGTGACCTTTAACACTGCTCTATTTGGAACACTTGGAATTATTCTACTCATGTTTCCTGTAGTAGTTCTACTATCGTATTATTCTCCTTCCTTCTTTGAAGTTCCATCAAACCAGGAAAATACTACAAGACTCCTTTTTCTTGGGGTTCTAAGTGCCTTCCTATTGCGGGCCTGGGGCAGTAATTTTGGAGTTTCTATTTTTGCCTACAATAGACTTGACTTTCTAAACATAATAAATGCCATAAATATTCTTGTTCAGGTTGGCCTAATAGTACTATTATTTAAGTTATATTCTCCAAATCTTGCTTACATAGGGTTAGCTTATCTGATCGCTGCCATAATTGCCTTTGCTCTTACTGTCTTTTTCTCATGCAGGATAAACCCTCATCTTAAGATAAATATAAAAGACTTTTGCAGATCAAAAGTAAAGGAAATTTCAGGGATGGCAGGCTGGGTCATCATTAGTCAGATCGGTTCTCTTCTTTTTCTCCAGATAGATCTTATAATTGTAACCAAATTATTTGGTACTCTTGCAGGTGGAGAATACTCAATAGCCTTTACATGGAGTTCAATGCTACGCACTATTGCAGGTGTGTTTATAAATATACTTACACCGGTGATTTTAAATTACTATATAAGGGGCAGAATTGAAGACCTTATAAGTTTATCAAAAAGTGCCATAAAACTTACAGGGTTTGCACTTGCTCTTCCAATTGGATTTATCTGTGGTTTTGCTCCACAACTCCTTTCCCTCTGGGTAGGCCCTGAATTTGTAAAACTCTCGCCACTCATGTTAATAATGCTGTCTCACCTTGCAATTAATCTTCCAGTAATGCTTCTCTTTGATATCAACGTTGCATACAACAAGGTACGAGTTCCAGGAATTGTCACATTTTGTATGGGAATAGGCAATTTTTTACTGGAGATAATGCTTCCGCTCCTCACTGGCTGGGGATATTATGGTGTTGCAATTGCAGGAGCGATTGTATTAACCCTTAAAAATGCACTTTTTATTCCCTGGTATGCTACTAAGGTCCTTGGAATTCCAAGAACCACTTTTGTGAGTTCCATGCTTCCTGGGTTCTTAGCAGTGTTTATAATAGCGGGTTCTTGCAGGTTTATTAATTTATTTGTACCGATTTCAGGGTTTGGAGCCTTGATTATATCTGGAATCGCTGTAACAATAGTATATATAGGTAGCATATGGACCTTTACTAAAGGAAATGCCGAATATCAAATGGTAATGTCTATGATTCCTTCTGCTATAAAACACAGACTTAAACTAAATATTAAAAGCAGTACGAAATAAAAATATTTAGTAAATGAAATTAGTCTCTTCTTTATAGATCAAAGCGTAAAACCCCGAAGTCTTAGCTTTGTGGTAGTTCACAGGGTTTTATAAGATAAGTTGAAAATTCCTGATTATTATATATATGGTATACATTTTTACAAGAATTGATTGAAGTTAGATGACTTTCATTAAATTGTCCAATATCTTTCCATACTGTGGAATAGGCTTGTTTTTCATACTGTGTTATTGAAAAATATTGAGTATTGTTAGCTGGAAAAATACCAGTTTCAAACGAACTTGAATCCGCTGGAAAACTGGACCAGGGTCTAACTGAGGACTTGTGAAGGAATGAATATTTTGAACCGTAGATAAGAGAAGAATACCGATTTAAAGGACTCAGTAATGTAATTGTAGGTATCTCTTCACTCTTAGAATCCAATAGCCATTTTCCTCCGGAGATATCATAAGCAGTGAACTGATCATTTGGATATGTGGTAATTGGAGATTGATATAATGAAGCAATCGCGGTGATCACAGATATAATAATAATGAGATTTAGAACTTTTCTGTATTGTTTATTCAAAAAAACCATAAAGTATCCTAACAGCAGGGGTGCAAATATCATATTTGCGTCTAAATTAATGAATCTGTATGGAGTATGAGCGCGAGAAGAGATAAACAGAAAGATATAGAAAATGCTACCAGAGATAAAGCATAAAGAAACCGGCTTCAGGTCCTCAAAATCTTGTTTTGGATTTTTAAAAATAATAAAAATTGAAATGAATGACAAAATATAGTACATTAATTCATCAAATGTCATAATTATCAATGACTTTACTGCTGTGAGATAACCCAGTTTATTAAGATATCCCGTTGCTACGGTCAATGTGGTATCACCTGAACTTTTCATGAGAAGACTATTTTCTGCTTGTTCAAGAATCTCAATGGCATTTTTTGTTAAGGAATACTGAGCCAGATACCAGATAGAAGAAGTTATTAGAAAAATCATGATTAACCGTAAAGATACTTTATAAGATTTGTGATCCAACAATGTCTCTTCAAAAAACATGCATATGAGATACAATAAAAGAATTAATGATATAATTGGATGAGTAAACGGAAGCACTAAGCAAAGTATAATAGCGAGAATTCTATATCTAAAATCAGTATTTTTATTAAGAATATAAAATAAAAGCGGTAACATTAAGGTTGAGATAAGCATGTAATATATTGTCGCAAAAAACCAAGCAAAGAATAGAGGTATTGAAGCTATAACCGAATATGTAATAAAATTATAGCCTTGTTTAAATGATTTTGCCCAGCAATAAATAGCCAGCATATAAATAATAATAAATAAAGATGGAATATATTTTGATACTTCCAGGGCAGAGATATTTACAATCTGACTTATTTGAGAAATAAGTACGGAAGTATATGGATAAAAATTGTAATCAGGAAGATAGCCATAAATGCTTATATCCATTGCATATCCTACATAGTCGGCATTATCTCCTCTTCCCATGATCAGAGTGTAGTTCCTTAATTTGGGAAGCAGAACTAATAAAATATTACAAAAAATTACCTGAAAAAACCCTATGTTGAATTGTTTCCTGTTTTCTGTATAAATAGAAGACCATAAAAGAAATATACCATTTATTAAACTGAATATTAAAGCTATCCAAAAAATTGACGGTGTAGCCCAATATATTGAGATCTCATATCCTGTAGCTGGTTTTCTTGCAATCAAGAAAAGAGAATACGATAGTAGTACAAAAGATATTGATGTAGATAATAACTGAAACTTATTAGAAAAGTATTTTGACATGTAATGTCTCCAGTTATATTAAGAGTCTAGCCGAAAACCCAAGGTCCTGGGGATGTATTTTGGTGCAAGCAATGGGGTATTTAAAATAAATAATATCAGATTGTAAAAACTACAATATTTATCAACACTCTGGATATAATATTTTAGCCTGCCAGTTTCTGTAGCGATTTTAGAATTCTGGGGAGAAACTTCATGGCATATAATATTACTAACTGAAGCAACTGGTACTAGCTTTGTTACATAGATTAAAATAAACATCCACCATGATATTGAACTGATGTGTATATAAATTTATTTATGAAGTTTTGAGTTAACAACAAGTGTTTATTGGTTTTTATTTGTAAACTTTAAAAAGAAAATGAATATTTTGATGCATTCATCCCACTGCTAAAATATGTGGTTTTTCTGCTTTCTTTCCTAAAATACATGGAAAATATCTATTAGTTATAACTATAGCAGGAATTAATGAAAGTAATACTAAAAATATACTGATTATAAAAAATAGAGTTTCACTAATTTTTAAGTTTAAGTGACTGAACAGGACTGGAAGTGTATATTTTAGTGTAGAGATTATTATATAATGGAATCCTAAAATAATTAGGCTATTTCTTCCATAAAACTGTAAAATTTTTGAGGGTTTTATCCTCTTAAATATATAAAAATACACAAGTATTCCAGAAAAAGCTGAAAGATAAAATAAGAAGTAGTTATTATAAATTAATTTATACATATCAACCCTGGAATTTGTAAAAGAGGACATTATGTGTATTAGAAAAAGAACAAAAATAAAAATATATCTTTTTCTAAAAAAAACAGTTTCATAGTTTTTTTTGAAAAAATGACCTGCTAAATAGAAAACCACACCTGTTAATGCTATATCAAAGCTCCAGGGCATTCTTAATGGAATATAAGTACTATATAAGAAACCAGTAAGTGAGAAGAATATTACCAGCGCTAAAAGCTGATAGTTTTCTTTAAGATTTTTTCTTGATATAAAAAACAAGATTTCAGTTATAAATAAACAGGGTAAAAACCACAATGGAGTATCTAAAAGATAACCATTTGCAGAACAAAAAATAGCGTAGAGGTTAAAAACTACACTCTTTTCAAATAGTTCAATATTATGAATCTGTGGTTGATATAAATAATCCATTGTAATATAAAACAGGTAAGCTATTGCTGAAAAAAAGAAATACGGGATAATTAAAGAATAAACTCTTTTTTTGAAATAAGTTTTCTCTATATTCATATATTTTTCAAAATTAATTAAATATCCAGATATGAAAAAAAACAATGGCATATGGAAGGAATATATATATTGATTTAATTTGTAAAATACTAATCCACTAAATAGAGTACTTAGATGACCAATAACAACAAGTATTATTGCCATACCTTTCAAGGAGTCTATCCAGTTATTTCGCATACAAGTCTCTTTATTACAGATTAAATTTATTAACAACGTTAAAGAACCTACTTTCCTTATATAACTTACTAACCTATTGTTTGAAGATAGTTGTTTGTGGATTAACTATAAAATGAGCCATTGACAGAGATCAATAAGCTCCGTTTTGAGAGAAAAGTTTCCTTTGAGGGTTTATTTAATTTAAGGACTTGATTTTGATCAAGTTGCACTCCACAGTTCGTTTCCATAATGATATGCCATGAATTTTCCACAAACATTTTTGAAAACAGAAGTGTCGGAAGTCATTTCTTATTTTTATATTAAGAAAACAGATATTAAGTCAATCGTATTTACATAACTTTTAGTATACGGTCAAACTGAATAGAAAAATTTATTTTGTAAGACACACATACTTATGAATAATTTATAACAGTGGGCCTGAGTTATCGAAAACATGTACATAAAACTATCTTCATTTTCTTAAAAAAATGGATATATTTGCTTTTTCGGAGTTGATCAATAACTCACTACATTACTAAATTTGACCTATTCCAAAAATACCTGGCTGTATCTATATGCTTAAAATCAGAGTCAAAGCTACAGTTTTAGTACTGTTTTTCCTAGTTTTAATAGTAATATTTATGTCAACCTGTAAACAGGGTCCGATTACTCATGCTGAAACTACTTCTCAAAGCACCTTGGCTAAGAGCATAGTTGCTCCCAAGGTAAACCATAATCCAGGTAGTGCCATCTTTGGTAACTTGAAAATATATAATTAATCAAAAGTCAATGCAATAGGTGTATCCAAAATTTACAAATGTAATTAAGGTGTTTTGTATGGAAAAAGATCACTGTGCTCTGGTTCTTGGTGGATATGTAAATGGATATTCGATAATTCAGGAGTTACATGAGAAAAGAGTACAAAACATAATACTTTTTGATAGTTCTAAGAAGTTGGCATCATATAGCAATAAAATAAAAAAATTCATACTCATTGACGAAACCCCAGAAAGCCTGCTTAAAGAGATTAGAAATCTGCATGAAGAATATGAACGAGTAATTGTGTTTCCTTCCGATGATCTGTATCTTGAAAATTTGCATGCTATCTATGATAAAATCAGTCCTTTCTGCTTTTTACCCTTTAATCAAGAAAATCTGAAAGAATGTCTAGACAAATATGTTCAGTATTCATACTGTGAAGCATTAGGAGTACCATATCCCAAAACAATGGAAATACAAAAAAAAGAAGATATAGAAAACATAAAAAAGATTCAATTCCCGATCATCATTAAACCTAAAAAAAGAGAAGATATGAAGACAAATGTTTTTCGTAACTTAATTCTGACTGGTTTAAAAGAAGTTGAAAAAAACAGAAAGGATCTTGAAAGACACCTTGATACTGGAATAAGCTTTTTAGCTTCAGAAATAATTCCAGGGGACGGATCCTGCATATATGCATATGTAGCCTACAGAAATCAAGATGGAAAAATCCTTAATGAATGGACAGGAAAAAAGTTATCCCAGTATCCAAATGATTTTGGTGTATTTTCAAGTGCCTCAAATGAAGCCCCAGAAGAAATTCTCGAACAAGGAAGAATTTTATTAAATGGTATGAACATAAAAGGGATTGCTGAGCCCGAATTTAAATATGATCAGAGAGACAAAAAATACAAACTAATAGAAATAAACTTACGCTCAATGATGTGGCACAGGATGGGAAACCTTTCAGGAGTCAATTTACAATACTCTCAATACTTAGATGCTATTGGAAAAAAAGTGAAACCCCAAACTCAAATAAAAGACAAAAATATACATTTTGTATATATAAAACATGAAATAAGTAACTTAGCAAAACGAAAAGGATACTATCGTATATTTTTCAGAAATCTTCTCCAAAGTGATAAAACATATCTTGCAGTATATGATATAAAAGATATCAGACCATTCCTAACTGATTGCTGGGAAATTATACATCAGTTCCACACTTGAAGTCATTAGTTTCTCCTAATTCCGATTCTTAAATTCCGCTGGATTAGTCATCTGTCAAGTCTTTTCAACTTTTCTGGGTTTTATTCAATTTAGCTTCTATTCATGTGTCGTCGGTTAAGTAAAGAATCATGAAAAATTACGTCGATTTCTTCAATATTTATCAAATTTTTTCAAAAAAGTATCATTGACCTTTGTGACTCATTAATCCTATAATAAGTCTTTAATTTCTCATATTTGAGAGTTCCTCTCTTTTACCGGATTTACATATAATAAGCTTTGACCAAAAAATTTAACTAAGTTGAATAGGATATTCTTTTGAAAAAAATTAAATAAGTTCCTAGAATTATCTGGCGTAGACAAGGTAAAATTATCAAGCTGATAATTATTCTGGCAACAGACTCAAAATCATAAAAATGAGCCCAATAATAAGGCATTTAGAACCTCACAAAGCTCTTTGCCTGGAAACCGGAGCCAGTGTTATGGTGCACGATTCATACGTTGTCAATCCTGGAACAAAGAAAAACATTATGTATGAAAAACTAAAAGAAAATACCGAACTCTGGGACCTTTTTACTAGAAAAGAAGAGTACAATTTAACTTTCTCTGATCAGTATAATAGGTTTCCCTACTATCTAAGCAGTCACAGAAGTATTTTTGAGCCCAGTGTTTCCAAATTTCTATTCGAAAATGGGCTGAGACCACAGTATCCAGATGAAAAAAAATTTGCTGTTTGTCTTACTCATGATATTGATATTATTCGACCCAGTAGACTGTATTCAGTGTCTGAAGCCACAAGAGCTTTTGTAAAAGGAAACTTAACAGATGCCATAAAAATTTCTTTTTCTAGAGTTAATAAGAAACTAAATCCTTACTGGAACTTTAAAGAAATAATAGAGTTAGAAGCAAAATATGATGCAAAATCCAGCTTTTATTTTTTAACCCTAGAATCAGGAGAAAGTGACTATAGCTATAATATAGAGGACATCAAAGATGAATTAAGTAATATATCAGACAATGGATGGGAACTTGGTCTTCATGGAGGAAATGAATCTTACAACAACCTTGAGGATATCAAGAAAAAAAAACAAAAGCTTGAAAAGGTTCTCGGCAAAAAAGTAATTGGATATAGAAATCACTATTTAAGATTTAAGGTACCGAATACTTGGGAATTATTGAGTAAAGCCGGTTTCAAATATGATTCTACATTTGGTTATGCTGACTGTGCTGGATTCCGAAATGGAATGTGCCATCCATTCAAACCTTTTAATGTGAATACTGGACAACAGATCGATATTCTGGAGATCCCCTTGACAATTATGGATTGTACTTTATTTGAAGATTACATGCGACTTGATTTTAAAAAAGCTTTGGAGTTCGTAAAGAATCTTATTGATACTGTTGAGCAGTACAATGGAGTGATGACAATACTCTGGCATAATACATACATGCAGGGAGAAAATTTGAAATTTTATGAGAAGATTTTGGAATATTGCTCTAAAAAGAATGCCTGGATTACAAGTGGAGAGGAAATTTGTAATCTAGTGTCATGACAATCTGATTATTGAATATAGTCTTTGCTTAGATCTCTACCAGCATATAAGGATATAAGACTGTGTTAAAATCTAAGCTATTCCTACAATGAGGATAATAGGCAACATTAACTTCAAATTTAGATCATAAATACAGACATTTTACCTGTCTTTCCGCAAATGATTTCTTCAGATAAATAATATTCTTGTTGTCGTTTTTGGAGAAATTTTCATGATTATTAAGATTATCTGAGATCTCAATTGTTACTACCAAAACACTAAGGTTTAAATGAATGAGTAAACGGAGAAATACGATTCAAAATTAATAAAAAAATGGTAGAAAAAACAATATGTGATTTTAATGACATATCAAAAATTTATAAAAGATGTGGGGTTAATAGGAATCACTCAGGCCCTAATAGGTCTAAGTAGCTTCTTTTTGCTTCCAGTAATCACAAAAACTCTGGGGTCTCAGGATTATGGAATCTGGGCACAAATAAATATTACTGTGTCTCTTTTATCTCCTCTTGCTCTAATGGGCTTATCTATGGGAGTTGTAAGATTTCTCTCTTCAGAAAAAGATAAAAAAAAATTAAGAGAAGGATTTTTTTCTGTAATATTTTTTGTGGCTTTTACTGGATTACTAGTATCTATAGTGGTATTTCTATTATCTGATTTTTTGGCTTCAAGTATATTCAAAGATATAAGTACATCAGGTTTCATAAAAGTGGGAGCTTTTATGATTTTTTTTAGTGCAATTGATCAAATTTCAATTTTTTATTTTAGAGTATCCCGACAAACCAATACATTTGCCTTTTTAACTTTATTTCAGACATTTGGGCAATTAATTTTAATTTTATTATTTATCTTTATGGAATTAGGCTTGTTTGGAGTTATACTAGCTGTACTAATTATCCAGGGATTATTGTTCATAATCTCCATTTATAAGATTGTATCCGAGGTAGGCTTTGAAATCCCAAAATTTAATCAGATCGGTGAATATTTGAAATACTCTATACCATTAACTCCAAATTCTCTTATAAGATGGATAACTGATTCAAGTGATAGATATATGGTCAGTTATTTTTTAGGCTTAAGCCAAGCCGGGATTTATTCAGCTTCGTATACCATTGGAAATCTGATTCATTTGTTTATTACACCAATCCAACTTATTCTGTTTCCAGAACTTTCACGTTTATATGATGAAGGAAAAATCGATGAAGTAAAGGTTTATTTAGATTATTCAATGAAATATTTCCTTTTAATAGCAATTCCTGCTGTTTTTGGATTATCTGCACTTTCAAAGCCCATGTTGGAAATTTTTACAACACAAGAATTTATTTCAGGAAATGTTGTTATTCCTTTTATTGCTTTGTCAGGACTTTTATCAGGTATTTTTCAGATAATTATTAATATTACACACCTTGTAAAAAAAACAAAGTTCAACTTATACATCCATATCTTTGCTGCCTTATTAAACATAGTTTTTAATATTATATTGATACCGTCAATTGGAATTGTTGGAGCAGCAATTGCAACTTTAATTTCATATACATTAATGGTAGCAACTTGTATCCTTGTTTCTTTTAAGCATATTGAATTCAATTTAAATTTAGGTTTTGTTTTGAAAAGTATCATGGCTTCTTTAATCATGTTAGGAGTTATTTCTTGTTTTAATCCCTCTAATATTATGAATTTTTTCATTTCGGTATTATTGGGTGTATTTGTGTATTTTTCCATAATGATTTTAATCAAAGGGATTAGTAGAAATGAATTAAATTTACTAAAAAGCTTCAGTATTACCTCTTAACCCCACATTTTTAAGCACATTTGTGCAGCTTTTTAATAAAATATTATTTTGAATACGGTTCAATAGACACAAGTGAACTACCTCTCCCCTAATTCTTCGCCTTTCGGCTCAGTTTAAAGGGAGAAACTTCCTGGTTCATTCCCTTCTCTTTCGAAAACAAGTCCCCAAATCCTTCCCCACGTTCCGCAGGCGTCCCATCAATTATCCTGCAACAGGATAAAGAAAAATATACTATTTTCCTGAACAAACGTTGTTTGTACTACAAATTAACATGGATAACACTAACTATGAAATAAGAGAATGAAAAACAGTATTTATCTTGAAAGTTCATCCATACGTCTTGCAAAGGTTCTTGCCATTTCTCTTTGGCTATATTTTTCTATTTGACCTCTTCTTCCATTATATAAAACTCTACCTTTCGTTTTATATTCAAAATAACATTGTACTAAATATTCTTTTAACTCCTGAATAGAAGAGGTATAAATTCCAACTCCCGTTTCTTCCAACAGATCCTTGACAACACCACCAACAGAAGGCCCAATTGCTATAATTGGCCTTTGTGCAGCAAGATACTCAAAAATTTTTCCAGTATACACACCCGATTCCTTTGGATTATCCCATAATAGCAGAAGCAATAATTGTGATTCTCTCTGCTTAGTAACCACAAGGTTTCTAGAAACAAAACCATAATAATTAGTTACATCTTTTAAATTGTATTTTTCAATATCCTTATACAACCAATCCTCTTGTTTACCATAAAATCTAATATTTATATCATTTTTATCAATTTTGTTTTCTGAAATTAATTCATTAATGGCTTTGAACAATTTAGATGGATCCCTTTTTCCTTGATAGAGGGTACCAGTATATGTAATAGTAAACTTATCTGTGATATCCACAACTGAGTTATCTATGTCTTTTGGATCGAAACCATTGGGAGCAACAAAAACTTTGTTTTCGCCATGCAATTTTTTCAAATCATTAGCTAAATATGTGGAAACTGTTGTTATAGCATTTGATTCAGTTAACGTTTTTACTTCAAGCTTTTTTTCGAAAAATTTCCTTATGAAACTATATTTATAATAATGATTCTGTGACCAAAGGTCTCTTAAATCAGCAATCCATGGAATATTAAACTCCTTTTTTAAATCGTTTGCGACAAGGTGAGTAACGATAGGAGAAGAACTACTTATTATTACCTTTATGTCCTCTTTTTCTAAAATGTCAGTACCAATTATTTTCAGTGATTTTTTCCATTTTTTATGGATATCCGGGTATGTAACAATCTCAGCAATAGATAATACAAATAAGTATCTTATCGATTTTTTATTCTTTTGAGTATTAATTTTGAGTTTCTTTTTAACCCCATAAACTGGATCTGATCCAAAATATTTATACAACAAATTCAATAAAAAATCATCAGGAGAAGGAGCTTGTATAACTCTAAATTGTGAATCTGATTCCTCATGTAATTCTTTCGTCAATATTATAGGTTCCCATCCAAATTCAGGAAGGTATCTGGCAAGACCTTGCATACGTAAACCCCCTATTTCTGGGTCCGGTGGAAAATAGTAAGAGATCAATAGTGCTTTTTTCAAAAATAAGTCCCCCTATTAAGTATCAATATACCGGCAGTTTACATAATATAATTCAAATCCATTACTTGAATAAATTTTATCAAGACTTGAATCAAAATTTAATTTTTCAAAATCACTTAAAGTCCACCTATCTTTTGCAATATCAGGAAATATTTTTTCTGCTGTAACCTTGTCTCTCTCGGTTATTGCTAGATATAAATCATTTTTGCGAATGTAAGATTCAGAAAGAGATGAATAATTATTATATCCAAAATGATAAGGGACGGCTAGTTCTTTCGGTATTGTCCATTCCATTTGTATCTTTTCTACTGGAATCAACAATATAAGCGCAAATTTGTATGGAACTATATACATTCCAGTGATTTCCATATCGATATTACGTGTCTTAAAAAACCATTTAATTCCCTCAAAACTAGTTTCTGTGGTTTGGGGGTTTGATTCTAATTTATAATTTGAGGGATATAGAAGCATCATGCCATTGAAGAACACCCCAACTAACATAAAAATAATACACAAACAGACGATTTTTAAAATCGAACCCCTATACTGATACCTAACTCTCCTAATTTCATGGTTTAGAAAATATCCAATGAAAATTGTGCATATTACAACTATATAATAAATTATTCTTAATGGTCCAAAAGCTAAGTTTAAAAAATAAAGTAAAAAGAAAAATAAAACCGTACAAAATAACGGCCCATACAATGAAAATATAGTTTTTAACCCTAGGCTTGAATAGTTTAACCTTCTCTCTTTCAATAATAATGGAATACAAAGTAAAGAAACTAAAAAATAAATTGCCGTTGAGCCAAGAGTTTTAATAACATAGTCAATGACATTATATCCATAACCCTCAGCAGTATGCACATCTGATACAAGAGAATCTAGTTTTGTAGTTCCTCCTTCGTTAATTAAAATACTAATGTTTCTTATTGTTCGGTCCCAAACACCAAAAGAAGATATCCACGTAACTCCCCATACAAATAATAGCAAGACTAACGTAAATTTAAAGATGTGCTTGGTTCTTATGGAACAATCGTTAATAGAAGTTTTCGAATTTATTTTCAGTACTGAAAGCAACTTACTTGGATAGTGAAAAGATACAAGCAAGATAATTAAGAAAAGAGTGGGAACAGGATGAAATATTGGAAACATAAACACTAGAATTACAATTAGAATCTCCCATTCTGCACTGGTTTTAGTTAATATTTTTAAAAATATAAAAAGAAAAAGTGGGATAAAATGATTAGCTAAAGCATTTGGTGTAAAATTTAAGTACCATCCATTTATAAAAGTCATACTTGCAACAGTAGTCAGTATAAGCTGAGCTCTATTTGGCAATATTGACTTTGAAAAAATATACATAAAAGGTACATACAACATTCCAAAGAGTAAAGGAATATATTTATGTAAAATAATAATATCCAAATTAAGGATCAATGAAATTTGTGATGCATAAACATGAACAAAAGGATAAAAAAGTTCATCAGGAATATGACCACTTTCAACGATAGACTTAACATGTCCAATATGAGCACCCGGATCACCATTAAAACTCCATCCATAATAATTCCTGATAACAAATAGAGACAAAGCTATAACATAAACAATATATATAATCAGTAAGCCAAAAATCCAAAGATTTTTTGATTCCACATGCTCATTTACAATTTGAGATATAACAATGACAACACTTAGGAATATGCAGAACCCTAAAGAAAACCACACAATCAAAGGTGTACCTGTATAAACAGAGGCTTCGTAACCTTTAGCAGGTGAATTATGTGCCACGATTAAAGAATAAGTGATCAATATGAACTGAAGTATATAAAGGAAAAAAACGCTCCTTTTATTGCAAAATATTAAGTTCAGATTCATATATATCTCAAACCCTACTTTAATAATTATTTTGTGAATAATTCAAGGTATATATCTGAAATTAGATCCCAATCCAAATTTGTTTTAGCGTATTTTCTGGCATTTATCTAATACTTTAAAACGTCTTTTATAATATATTATAACAGTCTGCCTAAAGCAATACACAGTAATCCAGAAACTTTTACTGCAAAGAATGTAAGAGTCTGATCTTCATACTCTAAAGTCACATAATAACAACTTATTATCAGTAATTAGTGACAGCAGTTATTATTGCTATTAATTTGAGAGTATACTTTATAAATATTTTCTGCAATAGAACTCCACGAAAATTGGCTAGAATATTCTTTGATAAGATCAGAATCCCAATTATGATTTAACCCCAATAATATATTCTCAGCAAGTTCTTTTGATCTTGCAGGTTCACATAGTAGCCCATAGTCTTCAGTTACAATAATCTCGGGAACTCCCCCCACTTTTGTACCAATAAAGGGTTTACCACAACCCAAACATTCAAACATAACAGTTGGATTTCCTTCATTCAAACTAGGCAACACAAACAGATCACATGAGTTAATCCATTGGGGAATCTCATCGTGATTTTTACTGCCAACAAGTTTTATATAATCTTTCATACCTAGCTCATCTACAAGTTTTACCAAATGATCATGTAACTTGCCTTCTCCTATAATAATACAAAGAGAGTTTTTTCTTTGAGTCACAACTTCAGACATTGCTGTTATTAAATATTCATGCCCTTTTACTGTACTATATAGGTTGGCTACATTTAAAATTATTTTTGTATCAGGCGGCAACCCAAGTTTTGTTCGGCAGATTGACATGTCCATGGGATAAAATTTATTGGAATCATAACCATTTGTAACATTACGAATTTTATCCAATGAAATTCCAACATCATGGAATAAACTTATATCCCCACGCCTTACACGAATAATCGAATCACTGATTTCCCATGCTTTGACAAATTGAGAATCTTTGTTTCTAATAGCCTTCATAAAAGTTTCTGAAGTGTGTTCAGTAATTATTAGCGGTACATTGATATCTTTTTTCAATTTTGCAGCAACTACCCCTGAAGGCCAGGTATAATGTGCATGAATATAGTCAAACCTGAGATTCCTTTTTTTTATAAACTTAATTATTGCAGAATACTCTATTGAAGCCCAGAGATCACGTGAATAGAAATAAAACAATGGAATATTAAGATAATTTAGAAAATAAACATGCACATTATCAAAAATATAGTCTTTATGCTGAACCTTTCTTAGATAATCCATACCATAAGCCACAGGACAGATAACATAGATATTCTCAAAGTAATTTTTTAAGTATTTGAGCTGCTCTTTGACAAATACATTGCTTATATATTCATCCTTAATATCTGGAAAATCATTGCTTATTATGAGCAGATTTTTTGTTTTCGTATTATCAACTCACTAATAGCATTATATATTCTTTTTTTTAGAGTTCATTTTATATTGCATGTTACATTTGCAATTGCAACTATGTGGATAATATTCAGTTGTACAAACCAAAATATTATCACTCATAATGATCATCAATTGACTTTTACATTTGAAACTGCACACCTAACTTTACCTGAATTCTCCTTCAGAATTTCATCAACAATCTCTACATTAACATTGACTTCTGGGCCTATAATTTCCTTAATATCGTATTTTATTTGAGAGATTGTATTTTGTGAGAAGCCAGTGCTTTTAACAACCAATACTCTAATAAGATCCTTTTTTTCCTGAATTACCTTAAATTGTTCAATTTCTAAAAATTTTTTAAGTATTATTGGCCATGTCCTTGGAGAAAGAGTCCTGCCATCTGGCATATGCATAAAAGAATCTGTCCTACCTTCTATTAATTTCATAAGAGGTAAACCTCTTCCACAAGGACACAATTCATCACTTGGAATTCCAATATCTCCTATATTATATCTGATTAAAGGCATGCAATAGTTATACAATCCAGTGTATGTGATTTCTCCTTTTTCTCCAGGGGAAACATTTTCTCCATTCTCAATAAATTCCATAACTACAGCATCTGTATCTATATGATAGCCAGCATGTTCACTGCATTCCCATGCGGTCCTGTTTAATTCTACGCAACCAAAGTGGTCAATCATCTCAACATCAAAAACAGAATTTACAAGTTTTCTAGTTTCTGGGTCTAAAAGCTCAGATGTTCCAAACACAACTTTAGGATTAATACCTCTGATATCATCTGTTTTAACAGCTTCTGCTAACTGTCCAATTGAAGAAGTGTAACCATCAAGTACCTCTGGTTTAAATTTTGTTAATTTATCGACTAACACGTCCATATGTTCAAATGGAGACATTGTAATAGGATGATAAAATTTTAATTTTTGAAACCAAAGGGGTTTATGATGACGGTAGGGATTTGCAAAAACAACCCATCTGCTCCTTAATTTTAATCCATTTTCGATATGAGAACGTAGATTAATAGCTTTACTAAAATCATCTGCCGCTTCATCAAATACAACTACTAAAGGGATTCCAGTCGAACCACTTGTCTGATTAACCACGCATTTTCTTAAATTGGTACCTTTTGATAGCCTTGCTTCAAGTTTTTGTTGTTTAAGTTCTTCTTTTGTTGTAAAAGGAATCTTTGATAGATCATTTAGTGTCCTGATATCATCAGGATAAATCCCTGCCTCTTTGAATTTTTTATGATAAAACTCAGTATTTTCATAGGCATGCTTCACTATTGACCTGAGTTTTTTAGTCTGCAATTCCTCAAGTTCTGAAGGCTTAAGCCACTGATTTCTTCGAGCCTCATGAAGTAATCTTAACTTATTTACTGAGCCCATAAGTCCCACTTCCTCCTGAGTTTTGTGCAGATGACAACATAACCACTTCTTCTCTACGGCCCCATAAATCCTGTTCAGCTCGGACCCAGTCTACAAATTTATTCAGACCTTTCTTGATATCAAACAATGGTGTATATCCAATCAGTTTATTCCCAAAATCAACATCAGCAAGTGTAATTTCTGCATCGCCTTTTTGCTTTCCGGCATTTAGTACACACGAATTTGAAAAGGTAATATCCCTTAAATTTTCGATCAGGTCATTAACGCTGATCCGATTTCCACTTCCGATATTCAGAACTTTCCCATCAGTGGCTTTGTTATCAAGAAGCCTTTTATTTGCTTCCACTACATCTTCAATATAAGTAAAATCCCTTGTCTGTTCTCCGTCACCAAAAACAGTAATAGGTTCATTTAAAAGCATTTTTCGGGTAAATATTGAAATCGCAAGGTCAGGCCTCATCCTGGGCCCATATACAGTAAAATAACGCAATGAAGTTGTAGGCAGGCCATATACTTCATTAAAAACCCTGCAATAGTGTTCTGCTGCAAGTTTGCTGACGCCATAAGGAGAAACAGGCTCAGCTGGATGCTGCTCATCAAAAGGAAGATATTTAACTTTCCCATAAATCGAAGACGAAGAAGCATTGATTACCTTTTTAACATCTGCTTCCAGTGAAGCTCGAAGCACATTCAGAGTGCCCAACACGTTCACTTCATTTGATTTAAATGGGTCATCGACTGAAATTCGGACTCCTGCCTGAGCTGCTTCATGGTACACATAATCTACCGTGTTATCAATTATTTCTCTCATTCTTCCAAGGTTTCTTACATCAGCCTGAATGAAACTGGCATCTCCACTCTTAAGGACAAGATCTATGTTTCTTAGTTTTAGATCAACTGAATAATAAGGATCAAGATTATCCACAATGATAATCTCATGCCCATCTTTTGCGAAACTCTCTGCGATATGTGACCCAATAAAACCTGCTCCCCCAGTGACAACTATCTTTGACACTTAACTCAACCCCCCAAATAAATATATTATTTTTTCCAGTATGCCTTATGGCTATTTTTTTACAAGATATGCTGCAATATGCAATCCGATAAAGCCTGCTCCTTCAGTAACAACCATCTTTGGCACTTAAATCAACTCTGCATATAATTTCATTGTTTTTTGCACAGTATCTTTCCACGAATAATTTTCTACAACCTTTTTTCTCCCATTTTCACCAAATTTTTTTGCTAAAGTAGGGTCAGACAATATTTGAGACGTTTTTTCTGCCAGCGTATCTGGATCTTTTAAAGGCACAAGAAACCCACTGCCATCAACGATATCAACTAGGTGTGGTAATCCAGTACATACAACAGGAATGCCACATGACATGGCTTCCAAAATAACTCTTGGAACGCCTTCTCTGAGGCTTGGTAATAGTAAAACATTTGAGCTATGATATAACTGAACAATCTCCGAATTCGGAACAAAATCTTTTATTGTAATACTATTTTGCAGATTCAATTCATTGATTCGTTGCATAATTTTTTCTTTTTTAGGACCCCTTCCAACCATTGTAAGAGATACTTCAGGGTATTTCTGCTTTAAGAGACTAAATGCCTCAATTAAGTATTCAACACCTTTTCCAGGAACGTATCTCCCAATCCATAACAGGTTTTTCTTCTTGAAGTCTGGTTCTTTAAGAGGAATAAATCGATCAGTATCAATACCATTATGGATTACAGCTATTTTTTCCGGTTTAACGCCAAAGTCTATCATTTCACTTTTTTCAATGTCTGTATAACAAATAATTTTGTCAGCAGCATCAAAAGTCATTTTTGCTACGGTTGCATTGTATACATTCTGAACTAACTTCGGAGCCCTTTGAGAATTTAATCCTCCATGGGTTGTAATCACCAGGGGAGACGAACCCATTTTTCGAAGTATCGCGCAAAGATTTGTTGAAAAACATAAATGAGAATGAGCATGTATTATATCGTAATTATGCATGTTTTTGAACAAATCCAGAATCATGCTGGGTGCAATAGAATTTCCAAATATTTGCATAAATGGCTTAAATCCATGGACATCATAGTTATAAGTAGATGAGATTACAGGATTAGAATCAATACAAGTATAGACAGTTAAATTGTGCCCCATATTTATCTGTTCTTTTGACATTTCATGAGCATGAAGCCCTATTCCCCCCATCACAGAGGGATATAGATCAGCTGCAACACGTAATATTCTCAAGGAAAATCCCCCTAAAGATGCCCCTACAACTTGATCTTTTAAATTCAGTATAAAGTATCCTTGGCTTTTGTGAATTTAATTTGCTGTAACGAAAACTATCGCCGTTGATCACTCAAGTTTTTTTAGAACTCTAGCAGGGCAGCCAATTACAACCGTATTGGGTTCTACATTTTTCATAACAACACTCCCAGCTCCAACAACACTATTTTCCCCTATTGTAATTCCTGCAAGAATTATACTCCCAGGAGCAATCCAAGCACCTCTTTTTACAGTTACAGGTTTTACTTCCCTTGGATAGTAATTTGTTTTAAGATATTGGGAACAGGTGGGGTTTGAATGTGCAAAGACCATTGTCCCCATCCCTATACCAACGTAATCTTCTATTGTAATTAACTCAGGATATAGATCATCGAGATGAACTCCAGACCCTAAAAATACGTGTTTTCCAATTTTTACGCCCCTCATCCGCTGGAGTTTTACAGATATCCCAAAATGCGGACAAACTTTAGCCATCGTCTGCAATATCCAGTTAACTGCATAAAGAAAATAAAATTTAATTACACCAGATGAACCACTGTAACCATGATACTCCATAAGTTCCCGTACATTAATTTCCTCAGGTTCTTCCATAGATTCCCACTTCTAAAACCTTTCACTGAATTTGTATCCAAGTTCATCTTTCGAAACCATATTTATGAGACTCCATTTTAACCCGGAATCATAGATCCTCATTGTACGCAGGTATAATCATAAGAATCAAACTCAGAATCCCTCTTATCTAAGATGATAATGGCTCTAAATCCCCAGCTTATGGAATTGTTCCCGGCCTTAAGATATAAAATTACCAGCTATCTCAAAGACCAGCTATCTTAAAGCGAAAAATCAAACAACTCCAAATTTAAACATAGTTGTCGAAATTTTTAAAAATGACAACCCATACACTAGATACATTTACAATTTTCACTCCCTTAAAAAGGAATCAAAATACCCCACACAACTCCTTTATCAGCCAAACTTTATAACAGGTTAATATTTTTAATAATATATCTATGGATTAATACACTAACTAGAAAACCAAAAGATATAAAGGTGTAGTAAACACAAAGTAGGAATAATTATAGACAAGTTTTCTTATTTGAATAATTTAAAATGTAGGCGAATAAACAGAATATGACTTATACCTAGATATCCAAAATTTCTGGATATTACACGTGCAACTCGGACAAAAATGCATCTAATATATTTTGGTCTTTGTTTTGTTACACTATGAGTTACAAATTCACCTACTGTGATACTTTAGGTATAAGTATATACCAAGGCAACAAGCTTCTCTTCGTTTTCAAAATCACAATAAGCTTAATCTTTTCTAGAACTGATGAAGCTAATATAAATGCATGCCAAAAAAGTAAAAACACAAGTTAGACCGGCTCATCTGAAGAGGTTATTCCTTATTTATAGTGGAGTTAAGGTTTTAAATATGCCTGAGAGCAAGAGTTGTCTAAAATTTCTTTAATATTGGTAAAGTGGAATTCTTTTAACAATCCTTCAAGTTTTAATAAGCTAGAATTTATTCCATAATAAGCGACAAATCTTGAAAATAAAGGTAATTTTAGACGGGGAGTTTTCGGATAAGTTTCCCAGGGGTGAATATAAACGATAGCTGGCCTCTTTTTATTAATATATTTAATACCAAATATTAAAAACCAGAGTGGTAAAACACGAAGATAAAAGCCACCAGCTAGAGGGAAATTTATACCAAAATTAAGAACTGTCATCGGAAATTCTATAATGTTGCCGTTTGGATCATTTTTTGTCACATTATCTTTAGAAGGCCTATAAATGTTTACAGGAGCTTTGGGCTCACCATACAACATTGTTTTTATAGGAAAGATACTTGAATCATATTTGAATCCATATTTCCCCAGAACTTCAAAAGCCCATTTAGTAGAATTGTCTATTGAAAAACTGGGTGCACGAAAACCAATTGGCTTTTCTCCGGTAATTGACTCCAGAAGATTAACCGATTTTATAATTTCATCCTCAAACGCGTCTTTGCCTAACTCATGAAGGGTCTTATGTGAATAGGCATGCGATTGAATCTCGTGCCCCTTCTCATGGATGTATTTTACTAGTTCAGGATGTCTTTCAGCAAAAGTACCAAGTACACAAAATGTCACACGTAAATTGTATTTATCTAACAAATCTAGAATAGGCTTTACGGCTTCAAGATCCTGATCAACCTTTTCAGGTGGAAGATAATCTATCAAAAATTCATTAGAGTACCAGTGCTCAAGATCTATGACCAGTGCATTTTTCATTCTAAGTCCCCCCAAACTTATAAATTTTTATATAGATGTTTTACTTTAAAAATTGAGTAAAAGTATTAGCTTTTAATAAATCCCTGATCATCCCCACAATCGATTTCAGTAAAATTATTCTTATAAATATCATTATTCACGTATTCTTTGCAACCCAGAAAGACTTCATAAATCACGTGACCTATACTGTACGCAGACAGCGCGGCAATAAGAGTCAAGTGCAAGGTCCCCTATTCTCATATGATGACGGCTCAAAATTCCAGCTTATGAAACTGATATTGATCTTCAAAGATGAGATAGAAAACTATTTTCCAGGCTAGCTATCTCAAAGTGAAAAATCAAATAATTTAGATTCAGGTTTCATAGTCCAAATTTTCGAAAGTAACAACTATGTCAGATGCATTTCCAATTTTCATCCTTTCAAACAGGAGACCAAAAGATCCCACACAACTCTGTTATTAACCAGACGTTATAACAATTTAATATTTTTAATAATATGTTCACTAATTAATACACTAACTAGAGAATAAAACGATATAAATGGTTAGTAAACACAAAATAGGAATAATTATAGACATGAAAAACTAGATGAAATAATAATAAATGTTAGTGCAAATCAAAGTTGCTGTAAATTTAAAGTCAAGTTTTTGCATACTATGAAAAAAATTGATCTTCCGGCATGGAATTTTCTACCCCACAACTTTTTAAAATTTGTGGTTTTTCAGAAAAACTGGCATACTGTCCCTATAAGTTGTTATGGATAAAAGTAAATCTCACATACTTATTGAAAAATATAAGAATTTAATTAAGTATTAAACGCACATGATATTCTTCGAATTGCAGGCACAAAGAAACGAAAGTACTTTTCACCTCATCCCTTTTGACTATCGACTGCGTCATTACCTTGGATAGTAAGGTTGTCCTAACTATGTTTTTTCAAACCATTGCTAAACTAATCATCAAATTGCCATAGAAGGTTTAAATTTGATAAGGAGCAGAAAATTAAAAAGCGTATTGTAAGCCAGTTTTGTTCCGTACTTTCATGCCAATTGAGTGTATACAATTATGACAATAGTTTCTAAATACATTTTCTCTAGCTGTTTTATAGATGGTATTACTTTTAATTAAATATCAGATATTACACAGATGACAAAAATCAAAGTAGTAAAATATTAAAAAATCAGTTGCCTGCCCGATATAAAATCTATTTCAAAAGAGGGGCTTACTATGCCTTATCCAATTGTACATATACTGTTTTTTATATTCTGTATCAGTGCAGTAGCTGTGTATGCGACTGTTAGATCAATTTTTCGTGAGGGATCCTCTTTTGGGAGTTTAATGCCTTTAATGTTGTTACTATTTGTAGGTAGCTTATGTTCGCTATTTCCAGACATCACAGCCGTTTATAATTTACTTGTAAATGGCACTATGGGGCATTGCTGGATTGGCACATTTCCAACACATTCACTTCTATTCAGTTTTTTTGCAATCCTGTTCGGAACACTTGTAGGATATATTGCATATAGAGAAATTAGTAAGGCAATATACCTAGGCCTTTTTGGCGAAGCTGCTTTCTTTTCTCATCTATTGCTGGACGATGCCTGTGGCGCCAGTTGTACTTATTTCTATCCAGTATACAATAAACCCATTAGCATATTCTCAATGATGAACATAGGTTTCCAGGAAACGGGCCTTCTTCATTATTTAATATCATCTTTTGTATTCGTCTCATTTATTTGTTTTTTTATAATGATGACGCTATTTTCATTGAACCGATTTGGCTTTGAGTTCAAATACAGATCATAAGAATAGCAGGCTACAACATAAAGAAAATGGTAGGTTTCGTGAAAAAAACATGCCTTATAGAAACCTGCCTCTATGGATCAATGTAACTAAAAAACAGGGGGTTTGAAAATCGAAAACTTGGAACTTCCTGCTAAGAACAAGGAAAATATAAGCTGTCTGGAAGCAGAATATCAGGAAACTAATGAGCTTAAAAACCTGAAAATCAGGAATAAGAAAGTTTATGTGGGAATCCCTATTCTTGCCATGACTTTTGCAGAAGTCCTGATATATTTTGGGAAGATAAACGAAGCTCTCTGGATACACATGGCCATCCTGATAGGCCTCTCTCTTTCCACAACACTCACAAAAAACGAAGACATTTATAAGACCTACCAGGCCCTGATGCTTCTTCCACTCCTTCGCCTAGTCAGCCTCTCGATGCCTATCTTTTTTGACACAACCCTTTACTCTTTTATTTTTATCTATGCTCCCCTGGCAATCCCGGTAACGATTAATGTCGCCTATCAGAAGTTGACACGTGAAGATATGGGACTTACTCTCAGTAAGATATGGTTTTATCTCCCACTTTCGGTACTGATAGGCTTCGGATTAGGGATAGGGGAATACATGGTCATCCAGGCAGGATACCTTATTCCAGATCTCTCCCCACTGAACCTCTTAAAGCTAGCAGTGGTTATGGTCTTCTTTGTAGGGCTTATAGAAGAAGTAATATTCAGGTCGATTATTCAGACAAGACTCAATAAGATCTATGGAACATGGGGAGGAATAATACTTTCAAGCATTCTTTTCGGCTTCATGCACTCCGCCTATGGAACTTTTTATGAAGTATTATACACATTATTTGTAGGAGCCATCATAGGTTATATGTTCTACAAAACCCGAAGCCTGCCGTTGATAACACTTATCCACGGCTTTGTAAATATATTTTTGTTTGGCGTTATTCCTCATCTTGGTTCTGGCCTCGGGCTGCTTTGATGTTTTTTGGATTTATACTCCTTTAAGGAAAGAAGAGAAAAAGAAGGAGAGATCAGTTAAGAGAATCAGTGAACTACCCCTAAGCTAAAGACTTCGGGGTTTTACGCTTCTACCTATAAACGTGGTGCAAAAAAAATATGAGGATTAAGATGAAAAATATCAAAAACCCTGAATAAACCACCAGTTACAAAATCAAATCACTGCAATTTTATAGACAAGAATTGCAATGAAAGATACCAACAGTGGCCCAATCCCCATATTTAAAGAACTTTCCAGAGCTTTTCCCTGAAACTTTGATGCTGACAGAATCTCCTTAAGCGAAAGAAAGAAAATCAATCCAATTACAGCTACGAGCCTGAATTTAGGAAGTCCTGGTGCAGTTAGAATTGAGAGAGCACTGGAAGAAAGTATGCTCGACGAAATTATACTTGTTAGCCTGTTAAACCCCTCCTAGTATATTGTTTTTGAAATGAATTTCGATAAACCTCTAACTTCAACAAATTGCTTATATTCATTATAAACAACCAACCGAAAATTGGCATTTTTCGAATTTTTCTATACACTAAAATATTCATCTCTAAAATACCCATAGAGTAGAACTACTTGAGCTATTTTGGGTATAGACGTTTATTACGGAGTGAATCATTCAAATTTTACTAATTTTTTAGTATATAATTAGAAAACTAGCCGATAAATAAACATAATAGAATAAATTATTCTTATGATTACTAATTACAAAAAGTTAGGACAAAATAAACAAGGTCAAAGAAGTTTTTAAGTATTTTTATATTATATTGCAGACAGCCACCTAACCCAAAAGGATGGGATAAGCTTCGGGCCGCCTGCCCGGTTTTTCGGGACTTAGAAATCATCACATCTTCTTTGTCCGGATTTCATAGATTTATATGAAGAAGCGTAAAAACCCTGAGTCTTTAACTTAGGAGTAGTTTGCGCAATTGAGACTCTCTATTTAATTTTTCCAGTGACGAAAAGAATCAGTTTACCTAATTGTGAAAGTTTACACTCATTTCGCAATAAATCTATGCAATAAGTCTAGATTTTTTGCACCAGAAACACAGAATTTCCACAAAGCCAATTTGTACATTGGATATTGTTTTGAGCTTAAGACATTAAGACATGAAATTTTTTACCCAATAATTTCTGGATATTTGTGAGTTTACAGAAAAAATCAGCATACTGTATGAATGAGACTCAAAATATTTAGAAACTATTATTCATAAGGAAATAAAATTCTATTGAATTTATCTAGTTTGATAAGAATAGCTATGTAAAGTCGAATTTGACTATAAATGTAGATATTTTTTCTTAATATAGTAAATTATGATTTATAATATGCTAATGAGAGATCTTCGTAAGAATAGTTTTCAATATGCGTACTCTGAAACGCATTCTAACTAATAAAGCTTAAATGAGCTGAAAAAAATCATGATTGAGCAAAAGAATATAGCTGTTTATCTGCCAAAAATAATTAGCGGTTCTTATTTACTAAAAACAGGTAAATATATAGCAATAGCAATTGATGGAGTCGTAACTCCTATTATCTTATTAATGACAAAATTAATATTTATAGATACATCATTAAGACCATTATGGAAAATTAGAGGGCTTATATTATTTCCTTTTATAAAATGTGCTTCAGTTCCATATATCGGGAAAGATGTCTACTTCATTGAATTGCTAACTCGAAAGTATGTTTTCGGGAAAAACGTTCGTATTTCAAATTTTTGTAAGTTAATCGGCCCGGTTGAAATTGGAGACAATGTATCAATGAGTAATAACGTTGAAGTAAGACATCATACTGTTATTGGTAATCATGTTGGTATAGGGCCAAATACACTATTTATTACTGACACTCACCAACTAGGATCTGAAAAAGAAAGAGTCGGAAAACACATAACTAAAAAAATAATTATTGAAGATGGATGCTGGATTGGAGCAAATGTTATAATTTTAGGCGGAGTGACAATTGGCGCAGGATCCGTTATAGCTGCAGGATCTATCGTAGCCACAAATGTAAAACCTAATTCACTTGTAGTAGGTGACCGGGCAAAAGAAATCAGGACATTAAGAGGTATGAGTAGCTTAAGAAGAATTCAGCGAACTACCACGCAGCTAAAGACGGAGTAGCTTCTTGGCCCATTCCTCACTCTACTAAGAGAATTTTGTTGTTTTATATATCCAAACTTTATATCACAATATATATTTTAAGCATAATTTGCCACTTTTGACTTCATTTTTTATACGAAAATCCATATATTGGATTAAAGGAATTAATAGCCTCATGAGTGGCGATTTTTGATGAGAAAAAAAATATTTGTTTTCTTTTTATTGGCTTTTCTCGCCTTTACAACAATACCAAAAACTCCTAACAATACTATAGTATACGGTTTTTGGCCAGATTGGCCTTATCTTGGATCCTATCAGCCAGATTGGAATACCTTAACTCACGTTTCATATTATAAATGGACTTTAAACAGTGATGGCACGCTCACGAACCCCGAAAATATGAGTAACTATTATATAATCAGGGATCAGGCACACCAACATGAGGTAAAAATAACACTGTGCATAAAATCAAATGATCCATATGTAATAGACAGTGTAATTGCAAATCACCAAACAGATTTCATAAATAATATTTCAAAGTCATTACAGATGTACGGAGCAGATGGAGTAAACTTAGACCTGGAAACGCCTAATGATATAAATATCATTACCAAAACTTCAAATGTTCCTTTATTCGAAAATTTAATGGCAAATCTTCATGCAACGTTAAAAGCTGAAAATCCTTCATATCATATTTCTCTTGATACTCCCTGGGGCATAAAATATGCTGCAACCTTCAAAAATGCAAATCTAAAAAAATACGTAGATTCCGTTTTTCTTATGAGTTACGACTATTGCAACCGAAGAACCACAGCTCCTAATTCACCATACAATAGTCCAACACGATATGATGCGATTGACTCGGTAAGTGAAACATCAAAATATTTTAAGAAAAACCAAATAATATTAGGCTTGCCGTTTTATGGTTATGATTATTTGACAGACTCCAATCAACCAGGAGCAAATATTACCAGAGAACAAGCCATATTCATAGGAACTGCTGTGAATAATTCTCAGGTTCATGGCAAAATTTGGGACTCAAATTCCAATACTCCCTGGTATTATTACAGGTCTGGTAATACATGGCATCAAGTGTGGTACGATGACAAGGAGTCACTCAGATTAAAGTACCAGTACGCAAAATCCAAAAATTTAGGTGGTGTAGGTTTTTGGGCTTTGGGATACGAAAGAAATTATTCTACCATTTGGGAAGTGTTTAATGAGACAAACTAACAAAAATGAAATTCAGAATAACATTCAAGATGATCTTGTAACCTTCTGACTTCAGCAGATCTCACTCCAATAATGGCAGACAACTCAAAAAAGGTCAAAAAAGGTGTGTATGTCGTTTTTTAGGGATCAATATCTCAAAATAACCGTATTCGATAAGAACAAAGACACGAATTTCACTCACATAAATGGCCTCTTTGTCCTGCCTTGTTTAAAGAAAGCTAGTTCAAAAACATCAGGTTTTGTCGTAAAACCTGATGTTTTTCCTGAGTTTTACTTAATTTCGTCTCCATTTTGCCTGTATATAGAGCCTAACCGCAAGGTTTTACTAAAAGCTAATACTACTATAAACCTGGTGAGTGGATGCCAACAAAGAAAAATAGTCATGTGAAAACGACAGAAGTGAACAAATATCCCGTTTTGCAACTTAAACGGGATCCTGAGGCAATTCATCATTATTTGAATGGAGAAATCCGGATTTTAGTACCCACGGAATACCAGCACATTAAAAATGTAATCCCACAGAAGCGACACCGAACTCTTTTTGACGTTCTCATGATCACTGGTATGAGGTATATTGAAGTTCAGAGGCTCTGGGATCATAAAGAATGGTATCTAAAAAAGAAGAATATTATTCACCTACCAGACGAAGCCCAGAAGAAACATAAAAGAACCCAGCAAGAAAGGACTATCCACCCTCTACCAAGCATGTTTGAACTTCTATTAGATGACTTTTTTGAAGCCCGTAAACCACCTGCCGAAAGCAACTGGAATAGAGATCTCAGGAAGTGGGCAGAGGATGCAGACATCAACCCCTATGGACTCTCAGCAAAAACAACAAGAAAGACCCTGGAGAGCTGGTGTATTGCCGCAGGCATGTTGGAATCTACAGTTTGTCTGCGCCAGGGGCATGACAACCTAACCAGCATGAAGCACTACCAAGGTCTTGCTTTTTCAACTGACGAACTTAGGGATATTAAAATACAGCTTACTGCCTGGGGAATGTTATAATAACATTCAATATACAAGCGCTGATGGTTATTTATGGATTAGGAAACCACTAAGTCTTTAGCTTAGTGGCAGTTCACATATGTGTCCTATTTCCTAAACAGGATTATGTTTATGTTTTCTTTTCTATCCTGCCTGAATTCAGGCAGGTACTTCCTTACTCATGATATAAGCAACCGTCTTGGGATTAAGCCGGTTCTCTCTTGAAACCCTTGCTTCAATATCTTCAGCGGACCTACCTTCGGATTTCATTTCCTTTATTTTTTCAGTCACTGAAGAAGGAATGGTATAGTATTCATTAATGTCTTTCCTGTGGCCCCAGACATCTCCTTCAATAAGCTGGATTCTCTGCATCTCAAGGAATATTTCCATGGATTTTGAGACCGTAGCCATGTAAGACTTAGGTAACTGAATTACCTCAATCTTCGGACAGGTCTCAACCAGTTCAAAAATGTCCTTGTTTGAAGGTCTGAAGGCTAGATGAACAATACGCTCATTAGGATTGAGATTGAAAATTTCTTCTCTGGAACTGACTACTCGAATTCTCATACTTTTCCCCCATTAGAAACTTCTTGACTTCTTGTAATTTTTCTTTGATATAAACAAGATATACTGATTATAAATAATTATCTCATTAAACTAACATTATTTAGATAGTCTTTAGGGAATAAAGATAATATTAGATCTTATAATCTGATTTAGAAAAGCCAAAGAAAGAATCAAAAACCATTTTTACAATTTAACTTTTTATTTTTGCTTTACTTTTGCTTGGTTTCATAACATAATTTAGTTAGAAAACAGTAATTATATAATTTTCAAACACTTTATAATTCTCTAGGATCAATTTTATACTTTTATTTAATTTCTCAGTTTGTTTGTCCTTATATGGGTAAAAATATATATGTATACAAAAATTCAAGTATATATTTATGCAACGATACAAGAATACAAATATATTCGTATCAAAAATTATTAGTATTCAGGTATATCAGGAGACATAGCTCCAACACATAGCGATTTTTATTTTTTTATTTTGGCTCTTCGTTGTTTTATGTGGATATTCTCATAATGTACTCATAAAAACCAATGCGGTCTTGAATTGAAAATCATCTTAT